>ERZ1673736.293-NODE-293-length-82895-cov-16.426255_pt1 | contig 82895 bp, 65 predicted proteins | sample MGYA00580212_ERZ1673736 | MGnify/ENA primary metagenome ERZ1673736 (study PRJEB41218, sample SAMN15661752) | gut metagenome | host: Homo sapiens | place: Canada: London | collected 2015-08-20/2019-03-30 | study: EMG produced TPA metagenomics assembly of...
ATGCAGACAAAATTGAAACAGCAGCGTTTAATAACTGTAAAAATATAACAAAGATAGTGTTGAACGATGGAATAACAAGTATTGGGGATTATGCATTTCAAAATAATCCTTGGTATGACGGTCTTACCGATGAATACGCTGTTGATGGAGATGGTGTATTAATTAAATATAATGGTACTAAAAGTGGTGTTGTTATTCCTGATACTGTGAAACATATTGCAGGAGGTGTATTCAAAAATAAAACAATTATTTCAAGTATTGCTTTGCCAGATAAATTGTTAAGTATTGGAGAAAATGCTTTTGATGGATGTACTAATTTATCAGAAATGACGATTCCAAGATCTGTTGTGGAAATAGGAGGTAATGCAATTCCTGCTACATGTACAATTAAAGTATATCAACCGTCAGCCGGTTATGATTATCGTTCGACAAATAGAATTGTACTTAATGAATCATTTACTACAGGAAATGCAATTTATCAGTATATTATAAATGATGATGGATATGCAGAAATAACAGGATGTAAGACAACGAGTACAGAACTTACTGTACCAACAAATATTAATGGTACGATAATTAATAAAATTGGAGACTATTGTTTCGCAAAATGCTCTACAATAAAGAATATTACTATTCCTACAAATATAACTAATATAGGAAAACATGCTTTTGAGGAGTGCTATGGATTAGTAAATGCAACAATACCAACTACTGTTGATGAAGTAGGAGATTACGCATTCAAAAATTGTACGGGGCTTAAAAATGTTACAATTTCCGAAGGAGTTCAAACAATTGGTAAAGGAGTATTTTATAATTGTACGTCTCTTGCTGAGGCAGTTGTTCCGGATACAGCTTCGCATGTGGGGGCATATGCATTTTATAACTGTTCTTCAATGACAACAGCAACTATCGGTACGATAGCAGAATCCATAGGAGATTATACATTTTATAATTGTAAAAAACTTGAAAATATAGTTATAGGATATAATGTAAAAACAATAGGTGATTATGCTTTTTATGGTTGTGCTCTGGGAAGAGTTTCTATTCCTTCAGTTACAACAAGTATAGGAGAATATGCATTTGCTGATAATTTGAAAATGACAAAAGCGACTTTACGTAAAAATTTATTGAGTATAGGTGACGGAGCATTTAAGAATTGTGGATTATTGGCAACAGTAAGTATACCAACAACTGTTACATATATAGGAAGTGAAGCATTTGAAAATTGTACAAGTATTTCATCTTTAATTATTCCTACAGGTGTAACTGAAATTAACAATAGATCTTTTTCAAACTGTTCATCACTTACATCAATTGCATTAAATGGAGATGTAACAAAAATTGGAGCTTGGGCATTCTATAATGACGCATTTGATAACTTTATCATTCCGGAAACAGTAACAGTTATAGGAAATAGTGCTTTTAGAAAATGTACTAATTTAACAAGTATTACAATTCCATCTGGTGTAACAAAAATTGGAAATGCAGTATTTTTTAATTGTTCAGCGTTGAATAATGTATCTATGCCCGATTCAGTAGATGATGTTGGGGATAGTGTGTTCTTTTATAATGACGACCTTACCATATATATAAGAAATAATAGTGGATTTATTTCAAATAATATGCTTGAAATGCAGGGAATGAAGCATGTTATTTTAGATTCTGACATTAATGCGATTGGAGATAATGCGTTTGCATCATGCTATGCACTTGAAACTATTTCGTATGATAAAGAATCAGCTACAGCAGGTGAATACAAATTTTCAAATAAATTAAAAACATTTGGTAAAGAAGTGTTTAAGGATAATCCGAAGCTTCGTAATTTAATTGTTCCGGATACCCTTGAAAAAATAGGAACAAATGCATTTTATAATACAGTTAATTCGGGATATCATTGCAAAGATGTAACAGTTACATTTTATTATGTGAATGGTGTAATAAATGCTAACATTTTAAATTCACAGTATGTTAGTCATGTGGTGATTGATGGTGGTGTTCATACGTTGTCAGATAAAGCATTTTATAATTGTAGTGTTCTTGAATCAATTTCTATTCCGGATACAGTTGTAAATGTAGGTATAAATGTGTTTGCAAATCCAGGTAAAAAAATTACAGCAACTTTTAGAGGTGTAGATGGAGTTATTGATGCTTCAGTATACGATAGCAAGACAACAGGAATTGAATATATTGCTATTGATGAAAATGTAAATACAATTGGAGATAATGCATTTGCAAATAGCAATACAGTTTCAGGTGTTGTAATTACTGATATTGACACAATTGGAGAATCTGCATTCCAAAATGGAAAAGAAATGGAATACATAGAAGTTGGTAAGGCAAATAAAATTGGCAAACATGCTTTTTCGGATACAACTACGAATAGAGTTGAATTAGATGATATAAATGTAATTGATGATTACGCATTTTCAAATTGTACAAATTTGAATAAATTATACATTGATTCTGTAATAAATATTAACAATTATGCGTTCTCAAATTGTATTCATATAGGAAAGGCGTATATTAATTCAGCAAAAAGTATCAATGATTATGCATTCTACAATGATGCAGGAATGTATGATATTGTTATTGAAAAGAATTTGATGCATATTGGTGAACATGCTTTTGATAGTTGTAAGGCAATTCAAAAATTGGTGCTACCTGATACAGTTAGTGAAATTGGAGCATATGCATTTTATGATTGCAATAGTATGAAGACAATTAATATACCTGATGGTGTGGAAAATATAAATGATTATACATTCTTTGGATGTGCATCATTAAACAAAATAGACATTCCTAATACAGTAGTTGGAATTGGAGCATATGCATTTTATGGATGTGTTGTAGCAAAGCAGCTTATGATAAGTGAAAATGCAAAAAATATTGGAGAATATGCTTTTTACAATTGTAATCAGGTTAAAGAGATAAAATTACCTAATAAACTTGAATCAATAGGTAATTATGCATTTAGATCTTGTAGTGGAATAAAAGAGATAAATGTACCAAATAGCGTTACAAAACTTGGAGATTGTGTATTCTACGCATGTACAGGACTTGAGCAGGCAGAATTTGGCAATGGAATTACAAAAATTGGTAATTCTGAATTTTATGGATGCGTAAAATTTGAAAAAATAATGCTAAATGGAAAGGTAGATTATATTCATGATCTTGCATTTTATGGCGCAGAGGATGCTGTGATTTATAGTTTTAAGAATCAATATGTAAAAGATTATTGTGATGATATGGGACTTGAATATCATGAGTTGGCAAATGACTTTACAATGACAATAACTGCTCCAGTAAAAACAGAATATATTGAATTTGAGGAATTAGATTTAACAGGATTAACATTAAACATAATTTATGCAATAGGTGGTGAAAGAACTGTTACAAGTGGATACACAATTAGTGGATATAATCCTGAAAAAATTGGGAATCAAACAGTTTCAGTTACATATAAAGGAGTGACAGAAACATTTGATGTTACAGTAACAGAAAAAGAAGTTTCATTCATAACAGTAAAAAACAATAATAATACAAATGTTATTATTGGTGAAGAATTAGATATGAGTAATGTTGATATTATTGTAAATTATAAAGATGGAACTAAGAGAAATATTAAAGAAGGTTACGAAGTTCAAAACTATGATAATGAAAAATTAGGAGAACAGACAGTAACTATAAAATATAGGGGCAAGATTGGAACTTTTAATGTTACGGTTATAGATTATGTTCGTGGTGATATCAATGGAGATGGAATAGTTAGTATTAAAGATGTTACACGTTTAGTTAATTATCTTAATGATAATTCTGGATATAAGGTAATAAAGAAGGCGTTAGATGTTAATGGTGACGGTGTTGTTTCAATAAAGGACGTAACTCGTCTTGAAGCATATTTGAATGATAATACCGTTCAAATATACTAATGAGAGGAGTGATACAATGAAAAAAATAATATCACTAATGCTTACAATAGCGTTAATTATTTCAGGATTAACATTACCAACTAGTGCACAAAGTTCAGAATCATTTACAGTATCGGTTGATACTGTAAATGCTATACAGGGGCAGAACAATATTGTTGTTCCAATAAGGTTAAGTGGAAATCCCGGAATAAGTGGCTTCAGTATTTGTGTCGACTATGATAAGGATAAATTGATGCTTGTTAAGGCAGAAATAGTAATAGATTATGGCTATAAAGTAATAAAAGAAACAAGTATGGATGGTGTAAACATTGCATGGACAGGTGAAACTAATTATTCAAAGAATGATATGGTTGCAAAATTATACTTTAATGTACCTGCAAATGTTGTAATTGGAAAAGCAGATATAAAAATCAAATATCGTGATGGATATGATAGCTTTTACCAATCGGTTAATGGAGTAGAAAATGATCTAGCTGTTCTTTCAAATAATGGAAGTGTTAATATTTTAGAAGCAGAAAGTAATGAAAATTTATCAGTAAAAGTTGGAAATTTAAATGTAACACCAAATAATTCGGATATTGTTGTCCCAATTTCAATTGAAAATAATATCGGATTTTCAGGATTTAGTTTCTGCGTAAATTATGATACTACGAGATTACAACTTGAAAAGACGGAGATTGTATTAAATGATGGATATAAGGTTATAAGTAGTCCAAGTGGATATGGAGTAAATATTGCGTGGACATCAGAGAAGGAATTTGCTGATGATGGAGTTATAGCTAATTTACATTTTTCGTTAAAAGAAAATGCTGTATCCGGTAAAGGATATATTAGTATAGTTTTTCGTGATGGATATGATAGCGTATACAAAGTTAGTGACGGAATTGAAAAAGATATAGAGTGTAATATAGTTAACGGTTATATTGATGTTTCTGATCACATTTATGGAGAATGGGTAATAATAAAAGAAGCTAGTTGTACGGAAACAGGATTAAAACGTAGGACATGTACGGATTTAAATTGTGAAAAAATGGAAGAAGTTATTATTCCAAAGACAGCACATGAATATAAAGAAACTATTATTCCTGCAACATGCAAAGAAAAAGGGTATACAAAACATGTTTGTAAGAACTGTTCAGAGACTTTTATTGATAATTATACAGATGTATTATCACATACTTTAGGAGAGTGGGAACAGTCAATTGCTCCGGATTGTACAAATAGCGGTGAAGAAGTGAGAAAATGTACAATGTGTCATGAGATAGTAGAACGACGGGAACTTGTGGCATTAGGACATAGTTACGGAGAGTGGACAATATTTAAAGCACCAACATTTAACGAAGACGGAGAAAGTCGTGCGTACTGTAAAAACTGTGGGGATTATAAAACAGAACGAATTCCAAAATTAAAAGAAAGTCACATTCATGACTTTAGTGGTAATGAGGAAGTTATTACTCCGGCAAGTTGTACGAAAGAAGGAAACAAAAAAATATATTGTACAGAATCTGAATGTGGAGAATATATTATGGAAGTAATTCCTAAAACAGCACATGATTTTGGAGAATGGATGGTGACGAAAGAACCGTCTTTTAATATTGATGGAGAAAAAACAAGACAATGTAAGAATTGTACAGAAGTACAAACAGAACGAATTCCTAAATTAAGTGAAGGTCACGTACATGATTTTTCAGGAAAAGAAGAAATTGTTAAATCAGCAACATGTACAGAAAAAGGAGAGAAAAAGATTTATTGCACAAATGTTGAGTGTGGTGAATATGAAATTGTTTCTATTGATATGTTGGAACACGTAGAAGGTGATTGGGAAATAATTGAATCTGCTAAATGTAATCAGACAGGTACAAAAGTGAAAAAATGTACAGAATGTGGAAAAGTTATAAAGACAGAAACTATTGCAATGATAGAGCATAAATTTGTTGATTCTATAACACCACCAAGTCCAACAGCTCAAGGATATACTACACATACCTGTTCTGAATGTGGATTTTCTTATAAAGACAATTATACAGATTATGAAGAACCGCATGTTCATGATTTTAATGGTAAAGAAGAGATTGTAGAAGAGGCTTCATGTAATAAAGAAGGAAAGAAAAAGGTATATTGTACAGGTGAAAATTGTAATGAATATACAATAATTATTTTGCCTAAAGTAGCACATATAGAAAGTGATTGGGAAGTAATTGAACCTGCAACATGTAGTAAGTGTGGTACTGAGGCAAAAAAATGTATTAATTGTGGTAAGGTAATGGAAACAAAGGATATTGAGATGATACCTCATACATTTGTTGACACAATTACTTTGCCAACACCAACAACACAAGGATATACAACGCATAAATGTTCTGAATGTGGATATCAGTATGTTGATAGTTATACAGATTATGTTGACGATAACCCGATGAAGATAGTTGTAGAAAATAAGAGTGCCATTGTTGGTAATACATTTACAGTGAAAGTTTGGGTAAAGAATAATAAAGGATTTGATTATCTTGAATTAACGCCTGTATTTTCAAGTGAATTGGAACTTGTGAATGTTGAAAATGGTGATTTAGTTGATAATTTTTCAAAATCAAATATGTATTATTGGATAGCTGATAGAGATATTGATCAAGATGGGATATTGTTAACATTTACCTTTAAAACATCAGCAAATGTTAAACCAGGTGATTATGAAGTAGATTTTATTTGCAGATCGTGTTTAAATTCTGATAATCAAGATATATCGGTATTAGTAGAGAAAGCAAAGGTGGAAATACTTGATTTTACTTATGGTGATGCAAACGGAGATGGTGTAATTAATGGTAAAGATATTGAAATAATAAAAAAATATTTGGCAAATTATGATTATAGCACTGGCAAATCTACAATAGAACTTGCTCTTGGAGCCGATGCAAATGGAGATGGTGTAGTTGATGGAAAAGATGTTATAAGATTAAAAAAATACATGGAGAATTATAACTATGAAACAAATACATCAACAATTATTCTTGGACCTAAAGAGAGAGGAGGATATTAGAATGAAGAAAATTACATCAATTATTCTCTGTATTGTTCTTATAATAGCTACATGTTGTCAAAATAATTTGACTTTGTACGCAGAAGAAACACCGGCGCAAATTACTTGTGAAAGTAAGGAATGTTATCCTGGAGATGAGTTAACATTAAATATAAATATATCTAATAATGTAGGTCTAATGTATTTAGAAGTTACACCTGAATATTCAAATGAACTAGGTGAACCTGATGTTAAAAATGGAAATATTATGACTGATTTTACAAAAGGAAAACAGTTTATTTGGACAGCGGAAACAAATATTACGAATGATGGAATATTAGCAACATTAACTTTTGATATTAATTCTTCGGTTGCTCCGGGAAAATATTTTGTTAATTTAGTTATTCGTTCAGCATACAATTATGATGAAAAAGATGTTAGTGTGGTTTGTATTCCGGCTACGATTATTGTTAAGGAAAGACCAGTCCCGGTAAAAGGGGTTTCTTTGGACAAAAACAATGTGACAGTAGAAACAAGTGATGAATCTATAACGTTGATAGCTGAAATTTTACCGGAAAATGCAACAAATAAAAAAATAGTTTGGACTTCATCAAACAATGAAATTGCGACTGTGTCAAATGGAATTGTGAGATTAATTAAAAAAGGAATTGTTACAATTACCGCTACTACTGAAGATGGAAATTTTTCTGCATCATGTGTAGTTGAAATTAATTGTTCGCATAGAATCAGTCATTATGTTCCTTTAGAAATGTCTACATGTATTAAGCATGGACATAAGGCATATACTGTATGCGATGAATGTGGTGAGATTGTAGACGGTTCGGATGAATTATTGCTACTTGCTGACCATATTGGAGGTATTGCAACTTGTAAAAACAAAGCAGTTTGTGATGTGTGTCATAAAGAGTATGGAGAGTATGCACAACATAATTTTGATAATATTGTAAAAGATGAGTGCATAAAGACGAAAGCTACATGTATTAGTAAAGCAATATATTATAAGAGTTGTTCTGTTTGCGGAGAAAAAAGTACAGAAACGTTTGAATATGGTGACTATGATTATTCAAATCATGTTGGATTAACAAATATTAGAAATAAAAAGGAAGCCACTTGTTGTGAAAATGGATATACAGGAGATGTTTGGTGTGATAATTGTAATAGAATTATTGAAAAAGGAACAGATATTTTAGCAACAGGTAATCATGTAGATAGTGACAACAAATGGAAATATGACAATAAATATCATTATCATATGTGCTATTTTGGAACGAAGTTTGATGTGGAAGAGCATATAGCAAGTGATTGGATTGTTGATATGGAAGCAACAACTACTTCAGAAGGAAGAAAGCATAAAGAGTGTATAGTGTGTAAATACATATTAGAAACTGAAATAATTTCAAAAGAAGAAATTACGGAAACAGAAAATACAACAAGAGAAGAAATTTCAGGAACAGAAAGTTTAACAACAAAACAAGAGACTACAGAAAAAGAAAATTCAAATAAAGAGACTTCTTTAATAAATAAAGAAGAGAGTAATTTAAAACCTGGTAAAATAACAAAACTTACATTAAAAAATAAGAAAGCCGGAAAAGTATTAGTTAAGTTTAAACAAGCAAAAAATGCTAATAAATATATTATAAAATATACTACAGACAGAAAGTTTAAAAAGAGAGTTAAGACTAAGAATACCAGCAAACTCTCGTATACACTTAAAAAACTTATAAAAGGCAAAGTGTATTATGTTAAGGTATGTGGAATAAACGGTAATACTAAAGGAAATTGGTCAAAAACAAAAAAAATCAGAATTAAAGTTTAATTAGTTTTTTAGTAAGTAATTTAAATGGTTTTGAAAAATACTAAATATATTAAAGTATAAGATAATGACCTTGCGGCAGTGCCACAAGGTCATTTATATGCTTTAATTTGTATATAACATATAATTAAAGCGTCTACAGTATTGAAATAAAAAAATTAAAGATATAAAATAAAAAATGATAAAAAATAGCATTTTAATTTATCGCCAACAAACAGAAAAGAGGTAATGAAATATGTACAATTTTGAATATTACACACCGACATTTATAGAATTTGGAAAAAAATCAGAAGAAAAAGTGGCACAGCTTATAAAGGCACAGAATGGCAAAAAAGTATTGATTCATTACGGTGGACATAGTGCAAAAAAATCAGGATTAATTGATAAAATTGAAAAATTATTAACAGAAGAAAATATACCATATGTAGAATTAGGAGGAGTGGTTCCTAATCCAAGACTTTCATTAGTATATAAAGGAATTGAGTTAGCAAAAAAAGAGAATGTTGATTTTATTCTTGCAGTAGGTGGAGGAAGTGTTATTGATTCTGCAAAGGCAATCGGATATGGAATTGCAAATGAAGGAGATGTATGGGATTTCTATGCACAGAAACGTGTTACGGATAAATGTGCTCCTATAGGTGTTGTTCTTACAATTGCAGCAGCAGGAAGTGAAATGAGCAACAGCTCAGTTATTACAAATGATGAAACAGGACTAAAGCGTTCATATCATACTGAAATTTCAAGACCAAGATTTGCAATAATGAATCCTGAATTTACAATGACATTACCAGAATATCAGACGGCATGTGGATGCACAGATATAATGATGCATACAATGGAGCGTTATTTTACAGCAGGAGAAACGATGGAACTTACAGATAAAATAGCAGAATCTGTAATGCAGATAGTTCTTAAAAATGCCCCAATTCTTTTAGAACAACCGGATAATTATGAATCAAGAGCAGAAGTAATGTGGGCAGGAAGTTTGTCACATAACGGACTTACAGGATGCGGTATTAAAAACAAAGATTTTGCAACGCACATGTTAGAGCATGAATTAGGCGGAGTATATGATGTGGCACATGGAGCAGGATTAGCTGCTGTATGGGGAAGCTGGGCAAGATATGTATATAAAGAATGCCTTGGAAGATTTAAGAAATTTGCAATAAATGTAATGAATGTTGAAGAGGTAGGAAGTGATGAAGAGATTGCTTTAAAGGGAATAGAAGCAATGGAAAAATTTTATCATAGTATAGGAATGCCAACATCGATAAAAGAACTGGGATTAGAATTGTCAGATGCAGATATAGAGAAACTTGCAGACCAGTGTTGTGATGCGTGTGGTGGACATAAAGGTTCAGCAAAAGTTTTATATAGGGAAGACATTGTAAAAATATATAAAATGGCAAGATAATTCGATGCCGGGGCCAAAAGTCCTAAGCCCACATGAGTTTACGCATAAGTTGGTAACTTTTACCCTTAACATCATAATATTAGATTAAGTGAAATATGGAGAAAAAATGAGTAAAATAAAGAAAAAGCAAATGGACATGATACATGGACCAATGTTTTATAAGATATTGTTCTTTGCACTTCCATTAGCCGCAAGCAGCATTCTGCAGCAGTTATTTAATTCGGCAGATGTGGCTGTAGTTGGAAGATTTGCAGGAAGTGCAGCTTTAGCAGCTGTAGGAGGAAACAGTCCCGTAATTAATTTGCTTATAAATATGTTTGTTGGATTATCAATAGGTGCAAATGTAATAATTGCAAATTTTATAGGACAGGGAAGAGAAGACAAGGTTAAAGAAGCAGTACACACTGTTATGTCAGTGGCACTTATAAGCGGAGTATCATTGCTTGTTATAGGTATAATCATAGCAAAACCAATTCTCTTAATGATAAATACACCATCAGAAGTTATAAATCTTGCAGTACTATATTTAAGAATTTATTTTTTAGGAATGCCATTTGTCATGGTTTATAACTTTGGAGCAGCGATACTAAGAAGTACAGGTGAAACCAGAAAGCCTTTATATTGCCTTATTATTTCAGGAATTATAAATATATTACTAAATTTATTACTTGTAATAGTATTTCATTTAAGCGTTGCAGGTGTTGCCATAGCAACAGTTATAGCAGATGGAGTTAGTGCTTTTTTAGTAGTATATTTTCTATCGCATAGTGATGATGCAATAAGATTAAATATTAGAGAATTATCGTTAAATAAAGAAATAGTTGTTAAGGTAATCAAAATAGGAGCACCGGCAGGATTACAGGGAGTTGTATTCTCTTTGTCAAATGTATTTATTCAGTCAGCTATTAATGGATTTGGAACACATGCGATGGCAGGTTCTTCTGCGGGATTAAATTACGAATATTTTACATATTACATGATAAATGCTTTTAATCAGACAGCGGTTACATTTACAAGCCAGAATTATGGAGCAAAGGATCTTGAAAGATGTAAGCGGGCATTTAGAATAAGTCTTGTTACAGGTATGGCATTAACACTTGTCATGAGTTTTATTTTTGTGGGCGCAACGGACTTTTTCGCAGGTATCTATACAAATGATCCTGTAGCAATAAAATATGCGATAATAAGAATGAAACATGTAACTTTGCTGGAATGCCTTACAGGCGTATATGAAATATCAGGAGGAGCGCTCAGAGGAATGGGACATTCACTTCTTCCGGCACTACTTACTGTAATAGGTTCCTGCGGATTTAGAGTAGTATGGTTATATACAGTATTTAAGGTTGTTCCGACATTTACAATGCTTATGAATGTATATCCTGTAACATGGGTAATAACCGGGACAATGGTAATGACCTCATATTTGATTATTAGAAAAAGAATAGAAGCAGGACAATAGGTAAATATTAGTAAAAGACTATATAAAATAAATTAAGACAAGAAAATTTCGGAGGAATTAGTTTATTCCTCCGAAAATTTTGCAATGAAATTATGAATTTTTTTATTTCTGCATATGATGGCATAAATGAAAGAAGTAAGAGGTATTATTATTAAGCAACCAATACATGATAATAATAAGGAAAAGATTTCCTGAAAAAATGAAGAAGAATTAATAATGGTATTAGTTGAATATACATAAGTACGGTAATAAATAAACAACATAAGAGATTCACCAAGGAAAACAAATGATAAAGTGTTTACTGTTGTTCCTAATATATCTTTCCCAATAACAGCTCCTTCATAAATGAGCTTTCTTTTAGAATAGTCTGGATTATGAATAAATATTTCGTGTAAAGATGAGGATATAGCCATACTTGTGTCAATAACTGCACCTAATTGGCCCCACACAAAAGCAACCATTAAAATATTTACCATTTTAAATTCAACTGCGCTTCCTAAAAAGAAAACCTCTTCTTCCTGCATTTCAATCTCATTAAATCCACCAATATGTCCTTTAATACTGAAAATATAAATAATCACGCATGAAAAAATGCAGACCATTAAAACAGAAATCAGGCTGCTAACAGTTTTAATGTTCAATCCATTCTGAAATTTTATTGTAACAAGGCAAAATACCAAAGAACTTACAATTATAATCAAATAAGGTGAAACTCCAATTAAGAGGAGAAAAATACTAATTGCTCCAATAAAAACATTGCAAACTAAAGTTATAAATGATTTTGCACCTCTTTCGCCACCTAATACAAGCATTAGAACAAACAAAATGAAAAATAATATATAAACTATTCGCATTTTCTAAATCCTTTCTTAAATAGTAAAACAGCAATAATTCCTGAAATTGGAAGAGAAATAACAATCCCTATAGAACCAATTAAAAATCTTACAATATCAAAAATATAATCAATAGTAAAAACGGATATCAGATTGTATCCATTACTCAATTTTAAAATAATAATAGGTAAAGAACTGCTTAAGTAAGCAAAAAATAATACATTAATCATTGTTCCCATTACATCATAAATAATTTCATATATTGAATTTACAAGTTTACTGTAGGAAACAGATGGACTTGTGGCAACAATTTCACTTACAGCAGTATTAATGGTAATTGCATTGTCCATAACCGCACCTAAAAGACCAAGCAATGAACTTAAAAAGAATATATCTTTTAGAGGCAGTGATGCAACTTCGTATTGTTGCATGTCGTAAGGCAAATCGCCATTTGCATAAATTGTTACATAGTATAAAGCGGCAATGATTAATACAGAGACTAAAGTTGAAATAATTGCTCCTAAAGTCTTTAGATGAAAACCGCTTACCAGAATAAGAGTAACAACTGTGAAAAGAATTATTTCACATATCCACACGGGAAAATTGACTGAGTCTTCTGTAATAAAATTCATACAATATATAAAAGAGCAGATATTAATAATAACTGAAATTATAGTTAAAAATCCTAAACGTCCTGAGGTAAAGATAAGTAAAAGCATAACCATTCCAATAAGTAAAAATAGAAATGAATCACGTTTTGGAGAAATATTTGTTGCAGTTAAATTATCGTTACTTTTTTTTATGGAAGCAAATAATTTATCACCCTTATTATATTTTACAGAGGTAATTTCTGATTCAGAGTATGAATTATCAAATGAGACAGTATGACCTTTGTATTTACCATTTAAAATTTTTGCCTTAATGTTTTGCACAAATGTATTTTCTGTTTTACCGGTCGGACTTGTATTAACACCTGCATTTGATGTGGAAATATCAGTAATATTTATTATTGTCCTTTTGTAAAAAGATTCATTATTAAAAATAAATAATGTCATTATAAGAAAGCAACCGATTAAAAGACAGAATTTAAATATAAGTTTTTTATTGCTTTTTAAAAGTGCTTTAAAGTTCATAATAACTCCTGTTTTTTGTAATTATTCAGCCATGAAGATAAGAATAAATCATTGTTGATATATGAAAATTTTTTAGCACATATTCTGAATAATTATTATATTTTATTTAATCTATTCTAACAAAATAATATAGATTTTTAAAAGTAATTTGTCAAATGAAATTGTTATCTAAATTGTTATCTAAATTGTTAGCATTATGAAATTGTTATCTAAATTGTTAGCATAAATTTTATTTGTATTATTAGTGTGAAAATTTGGTGGCAAAATTTTTTTGTTGTTAATGTAAATTTTGGCGACAAAAATTTTATTCGTTTATAATATTTTAGATATGTGATAGTATATTATTGCTTAAATTAAGAAAGATAAATATACGTGAGGTAATGTATGATAGATAAATTGTTAGATATAGATGGTAATATTCTTCTTTGGATTCAGGATAATATAAGAAATGATATTTTGACTCCAATTGTTAAATTTATAACTTCACTTGGAAATGCAGGAATGATTTGGATTGCAATAACATTAATTTTGCTAATTTTTAAAAAAACAAGAAAATTAGGTGGAATATGTGCATTATCTCTTATATCATCACTTGTAATTAATAACTTTATTTTGAAAAATCTTGTGGCAAGAGTAAGACCTTATGATCAGATTTCTGCATTAAATTTGATAATTGAAAAGCAAAAAGATTGGTCATTTCCATCAGGTCATACTGGAAGTTCATTTGCATGTGCATGGGCAATATTTAGAAATGCTCCAAAGAAATTTGGGGTACCGACATTAATCCTTGCAATATTAATTGCACTTTCACGATTATATGTCGGAGTTCATTTTCCGAGTGATGTTTTAGCAGGAGTTATCACAGGAATATTGTCAAGTTATGTAGGTCAGTTTTTATTTGAAAAAATAAGCGAAAAAATTAAAACTGATAAACAGTAGGTAATCTATATGCTTTTAAATTAAAAAGAAAGACTTTAAAAAGTATATATAAGAAAAAATATAAGTAAAAAGCAATATAAAAAATTATGCATACAAAGAACATAATAAAAGGTGTATTTGCCATTTATGTAATAGTAATCTGTTACTGATTATTTTAATGGCTAATACACCTTTTATTTGCTATTTAACCTCCAAAATAAGAGAAGTGCATATAATCTTTACGCTCGCCCCAGAATCCTCGGCTAAATCCATATTTTTCAAGAATTTTTACCAAATTACATTTCAAAGGTATTGAGTATTTATTTTTCTTTGGCTTCCAGAAAGAACCGGCAAGAATTTGTTTCCCCTGGACCATATAGTTTTCGTTTGAATTGATGTCAAAGGCAAGGCCTAAGCAATGCTCAGAAGTTGATGAATTTCCGCGCCAATTATAACAACCGATATCATGTATTGGGAATCTTTCCTTGCTTTTATAAATTTCTTTAAACATTTTATCTACAGAAGGAGCAACACCTTTATGAACATAGAGATAAAAAGTTCTCGTATATTTTTTACCATGCCTGTTTATATCCCAAACTTTAGCTTTTACTAATTTCATATTTTTCCAAGCTTGTTTGCTGTTTTTGTATTTATAAATATTTTTATTACCAAATATACGTTTATGTCTGCTTGTGTAATCTTCATCTTTGTATGTGTAGTAATCACAGTATTTTGTATATGTCTCAGGTTCAATACTTTCTAATTTTTTACCTTTTACATTTACATATCCAAATACTTTGTAATAATAAGCAACTCCATTTGTAAGTTTTTTCTGTGTATAAGAAGTGGTTGAGTTACTTTTTATTGTTTTTAATTTTTTGTAACCTGAGTCATAGGATGTTGAGTAATAAATAATATATCCGTCAGCATTATTTAAATTTTTCCAGGTAATTGTATTTGTACCAGGTTTATTAGATGCAGATTTTTTAATTTTAGTTGCATCGATTCTTACGATATCTGATAAAGCAGAAGAAATTGTACCTGAATATTTTTGGCCATTAAATAACACATAAGGGCATACTTTATAATAATAAGTTTGTCCTACAGTCAGATTACAGTCCGTATATGATAATGCTGAATTTTCATAGAAAGAATCATAATATGACAAATTATTATTTGTGGCTGAAGAATTTATATAATCACAAATTAAAGTAAAATCAGAATCCGGATTAGTGCTTCTATAGATATAATAACCTGAAGCATCTGATACAGGATACCAGTTTACTGTCATTGATTTTCCACTTGAAGCTGTAACAGATTGAAGTGCGACCTGATTAAGAGGTATGAGTATCTGATTAGAAACAACTTCATCACTACATATTTCGCCAAAATAATAGTCGTAAGTATAAGCTACGATTTTATAATAATAAGGAACACATTTTGAAATATTGTAATCAGTGTATGATGTGCTGTATCGTGACAATGTAGTTAATAATTCATAAGCCCCATTTTCTGAAGTGGCTCTGTAAATATAAAATCCATTAACATAATAGTTGTCATAGTTCCACGTAAGTGTAACAGATGAAGAGTAAGAATCAGATGAAACAGTTGCGGTAAAATCTGTAGGGGCATTAGGTTTTGTAACAGTTGTTTCTGTCTCTTTCTCGTCAAATGCAAATGCATCTACATGAAAAAATGCTCCTAGTGAAAGAGCAAATATAATAGTCATAACAAGACTAAACTTTTTCATAATAAAAATCCTCCTTTATTTACAAATTCATAGTGTGCTAATAAACATATTCTTGAAAGAATACCTGCGCTATTTGTTACTTTCCGGATTAGACATAATTATATATATCAAACACGTCATTTTTTCTTTTTTTCTGCGCCGTTTATGGTACCTAAAAAAGTAAAACTCGCCTAAAGGCTCAAACATTACTTTTTCAGGTACACTATGCTCGCAAAAATAGAAAAAATTTCCTATCGTTTGATACATATAATTATGTCTAATCTGAGATACAAACAAATATCTGTGGTATTAAACAAAAATTGCTTTTGTTTTGAACTGACAAAAATAAATGTTGTTTCCAGACAAAATAGTAACATATATATAATATGACATGTTTCTATAAAAATCTACTTTTATTAATTAGAATATTCAGCAAAAAATTTTGAACTAAAAATTTTGATTCCCCCAATATATATAATTAAATCCACTCTAGTAAAGATAAAAAAATAAACAGTATATAACAGTTGACAGAACAGTTTGTGCTGTTATATACTGTTTATATAAGGAGGGAGTTATATGAATCTTATAATTAATAATTCCTCGCAGACACCTATCTATGAACAAATTGTTGATCAGGTTAAGGAACAGATAATAAGAGGAAATCTTAAGGAAGGTAATGCACTGCCTTCGGTAAGGGCAATGGCGAAAGAACTTAGAATTAGTGCTTTAACAGTAAAGAAGGCATATGATGCATTAGAGCAGGAAGGTTATGTTGTAACAGTTCATGGAAAAGGCAGCTATATTTCTAATATTGGTAGCAATATTAAGTTAGAGGAACTTAGAAGAGAAGTGGAAAAAGATTTTGAAACTGCCATTAGAAAGGGAAAGAGAAGTGGAATGACTGATGATGAGATAAAAGAATTGTTAGAACTTATTTTGGAGGATATGTAATATGATTGAGATTAGTAATATAAAGAAAAACTATCAGAACTTTAGGCTTGAATGTTCGTTAAATATTGCGCCGGGTAGAATAACAGGAATCATTGGAGCTAATGGAGCGGGAAAGAGTACTTTGTTTAAGGCGATTCTTGGTTTAATTAATCTGGATGAAGGACAAATAAAGATTTTTGGAAAAGACAGCAGAAAGTTAGATGTACACGACAAAGAAAAATTAGGAGTTGTGCTTGCAGAGAGTGGATTTAGTGAATATTTAAAAGTTAAGGCACTGGTTCCCATATTAAAAAATATGTATCCGGATTTTGATAAAGATATGTTTTTGAATAAATGTAACAATTTTAACATTCCACTTAATAAGATGATTAAAGATTTATCTACGGGAACAAAGGCGAAATTAAAAGTAATAGTAGCTATAAGTCACAATGCTGAAATATTGATTCTTGATGAGCCAACAGCAGGATTAGATGTTATAACAAGAAATGAAGTTTTAGATATTATTAGAACATATATGGAAGAGGAAATGCGAACTGTAATCATAAGTTCTCATATATCAAGTGATTTAGAAAATTTATGTGATGATATTTATATGATTAATGATGGTAAAATAATTTTGCACGAAGATATGTATAAACTTTTAGATTTGTATGGAGTTATAAAGGCAAATGAAGAACAGTATGAAAATTTAAAATCAGATACAAATTATAAAAATATAATTCTTTGCTGCGAAAAGGAAAAATATGGATATAAATGTATAACTAACGACAGAAAATATATAGTTGATAATTATCCGGAAATAGTTATAGAAAAAGGCAATATAGATGAATTAATTATGGTTTTAGTGAAAGGTGAGAAGATATGAAAGGTTTAATAATAAAAGATTTTCAATTACTTTTTAGTAATAAAAGGATTTTGTATATAGTATTTGCTATAGCACTATTCAGTGCGATGATGGGAGATGGAATAACACTTACATATATTTCATCTTTTGTTGCAGTAATGTTACAGGTTAGTGCATTGGCTACGATTTCATATGATAATTATCAGCATGGAAACACTTTTTTAATGACATTACCGTTAAGAAGAAAAGATTATGTGATAGAAAAATATATTTTTTGCAGCATTATTGCATTTGTTGGAATAATTTTTTCTTTAATCCTGGGTTTATTAGTTAAGATGAGAACAAATAATATGAAAATAGAAATAGCTGTCGGAATAGTTATTGCATTAGTATTTTTAATTTATTCGTTTATAGCAATTCCTCTGGAATTAAAGTTTGGAAATGAAGTAGGAAGGACAATACCATTTATTATAGGAGCGGTAATATTTTTAATTGCACAGATTTTAATACAGGTTAATGATAGTTTATTTGATTCAATTATGAATTGGTTAAATAAATTAGAAAATATAAGTGATATAACAGCTTTAATGATTGCGATTGCAGCATTTGTGATTGCATTAACAATAACGATTCCAATTAGTATAAAAATCATTAATAAGAAAGAATTTTAAAAAAATATAAAATCAAACGGTTGAAATTTATTTTATTAAGTGATACTATACTAAAAGATTAGATTAATAAAGGCTGTGAAGGAGAGGAGTAACTTTCGGAGAGTTTATAGAGAGAAGATGGTAGCTGGAAATCTTCAATGAACCGTTAGTGAAGCAGTTCCGGAGCTTTGAACCCAACGGCATTATTGCTTAGTAGGCTTCAACGGGTTCTCCCGTTACAGAGAGATGATGTGGATGTGCATCAGCAGAGTGCAGAATAATAAGTTCTGAATATTAGGTGGTAACACGGAGTAATTCGCCCTAAACGTTTAACAACGTTTAGGGCTTTTTTTATGCATGACAAATTCATATTTATGAAAGTCCGTTTTAAAAGAAAACGAAATTTTGATTATCAGGAGGTAAATGAAATGAGAACATTTGAGAAATCATCAAAATTAGATTGTGTATGTTATGATATTAGAGGACCAATTATGGACGAAGCCCAGAGAATGAGTGAACAGGGAATTGATATTTTAAAATTAAATATTGGAAATCCTGCACCATTTGGATTTAAGGCACCAAAAGAAATAGAAGAAGCAATTGGAAATAATGCTGCAATTACAGAGGGATATTCAGATTCAAAGGGACTTGTATCAGCAAGGGAAGCAATCCTTAAATATTGTCAAAGTAAGAATATGCCTAATGTAACAATTGATGATATTTATACAGGAAATGGTGTAAGCGAATTGATTACAATGTCAATGAATGGATTATTAAATTATGGAGATGAAGTTTTAGTGCCAATGCCTGATTATCCATTGTGGACTGCATCAGTTACTTTAGCAGGTGGTAAAGCAGTTCATTACAGATGTGATGACAAGCAAAACTGGTATCCTGACATTAAAGACATGGAAAGTAAAATCACTCCGAAGACAAAGGCAATTGTTGTTATAAATCCAAATAATCCAACAGGTGCATTATATCCGACAGAAATATTAGAGCAGATAGTTGATTTGGCAAGAAAACATGAATTAATATTATTTGCTGATGAAATATATGATAGACTTGTTATGGATGGAAAAGAGCATATAGCTCTTTCGTCATTGGCACCTGATTTATTAACTGTAAGTTTTAACGGATTATCCAAATCACATTTAATAGCAGGTTACAGATGTGGATGGATGGTCCTTTGTGGAGAAAAGAAACATGCAAAAGGCTACATAGAAGGAATTAAATTACTTTCAGCTATGCGTTTATGTTCAAATGTTCCTGCACAGTCATTAATTCCGGTAGCACTTGATAATTTGGAAAGCACAAAAGAATTACTTGTTCCGGGTGGAAGAATTTATGAACAGAGAGAAGTGATTTATAATGCTTTAAATGAAATAGATGGGCTTTCAGTAGTAAAACCTACAGCAGCATTTTATATGTTCCCTAAGCTTGATATTAAGAAATTTGGTATTATAGATGATGAAAAATTTGTTCTTGATTTCCTCAAGGAAAAACATATTTTATTTACTCATGGTGGAGGATTCCATTGGGATCAACCGGATCATTTTAGAGTTGTATTTTTACCTGAAGTGTCTGTTTTATCGACAGCAGCAGACAGACTCAATGACTTCTTAAGCACATATCATCAGAATTAAAGTATTATAATGAATTAATTTGAATATCGTGGTAAAATGAGACTAGGAATGTTCTTTGACTTGAAAGAAACTTTCCTAGTCTTAAATATGCAGTAAAAAAGTCTGCATAAAAAGAAATATATAACGGAGGTTGCTAAAATGAGTAATTATAAAGAGATTACACCGGAAGAATATAAAGGAAACGTATTTAATGATATAGGAAAAAAATGGATGCTTATAACAGCTGCTAAGGATGGAAAAGTTAATACAATGACTGCTTCATGGGGCAATATGGGAGTTATGTGGGGAAAAGATATTGTATCAGTGTTTATAAGACAGACAAGATTTACAAAAGAGTTTGTTGATAATGCAGACTGCTTTTCAATTTCATTCCTTGACCATGAAAAGTATGCAAAGGAACTTGGTTATTTAGGAACAGTATCAGGAAGAGATGAAGATAAAATAAATAAAGCAAATCTTCATGTAGAATTTAGCGGAGATGTTCCTTATATAGAAGAAGCAGATGATGTTATGATTTGTAAAAAGATGTTTAGACAGACTATGGAACCGGACGCTTTTATTGATAAAGAAGCATTAGAAAAATGGTATAGCGATAAGAATTATCATGACATGTATATGGCATCAATAGAACATATATTAGAAAAAAAATAATAAATGCAGGGTATTTTGTACCACATGCAAAAGAAAGGATAAGTATTGAAAGTAGGGCATATTAGAGATTATTTCATCCGTGGAATACTAAAAACTGACACATTTCAGAAAGTGCATGAAAATATAATGCCAATGAATGAATTAATGGCATATTATAGATGTGCTATTATGGAGGTAGAAACTAAGTTTAAAGTACTGAATGAAGAATTTTCACTTCAGTATGACAGAAATCCAATTGAAACTATTAAATCAAGATTAAAATCAGCAGATGGTATTGTTGAAAAATTGAACAAAAAGAATTTACCATTTACTGTTGAGGCAATAGAAGAATATATTAAAGATGTAGCAGGTGTAAGAGTTATCTGTTCATTTGAAGAAGATATATATCTTTTAGCAGACTGTTTATTAAAGCAGGATGATATAGTTTTATTAGAGATGAAAGATTATTTCAAAAATCCTAAGGAAAATGGATATAGAAGTTTACATTTAATTGTAGAAGTACCGATTTTCCTAAAAGAGGGAAAGAAGTATATGAAGGTCGAAGTTCAGCTTAGAACTATCGCAATGGATTTTTGGGCTACGCTTGAACACAAACTAAGATATAAAAAGAACATAAAACCGGAAATACTAGAAGAATTATCACAGGAATTATATGACTGTGCAGAAATGACAGCAAAGCTGGATGCTAAGATGTCATTGATTAAGAACAGACTTTCACAGGAAAACGGAGAAGAAATCAGATGAAAAAACTAATATCATGGAATGTAAACGGATTAAGAGCCTGTCTTGGAAAGAATTTTATGGAATTTTTTGATTATGTAGATGCAGATATATTTTGTTTACAGGAAACAAAGATTCAGGAAGGACAGGTAGACTGGAATAAAGAAGGATATTATGCATATTGGAATTATGCAGAAAAGAAAGGATATTCAGGAACAGCAATCTTTTCAAAAGAAAAGCCTTTAAACGTTACTTATGGCATAGGCATTGAAGAACATGATAAAGAAGGAAGAGTAATTACATTAGAATTTGATAATTACTATATGGTTACAGTGTATACTCCAAATTCTCAAAATGGTCTTGCACGACTTGAATATCGTATGAAATGGGAAGATGATTTTAGAAATTATCTATTAAATTTAAAGAAAAATAAGCCTGTTATAGTAACAGGAGATATGAATGTTGCACATAAAGAGATAGACCTTAAAAATCCTAAAACAAACAGAAAGAATGCAGGATTTACTGATGAAGAAAGACAGAAAATGACGGAACTTTTAGAGGTAGGATTTATAGATACATTCAGATATTTTTATCCTGATACAGAAGGAATATATTCATGGTGGTCATATAGGTTTAAGGCAAGAGAAAAGAATGCAGGATGGCGTATAGATTATTTCCTTGTATCTGATGATTTAAAAGATAAATTAATTGATGCACATATTCATACTGAAATAATGGGCTCAGATCATTGCCCTGTTGAGTTGACAGTAGAATTATAAAAGAAATAGGTTGTGATTCAGTTAATACAATTGGTGATTGAGGTTGAGTTAACAGTAGAGTAATAAAATAAAGGTTACAGATTATCATATATAGTGATTAGTCTGTAACCTTTTTATAATAAGTTTAATTAAACATTTCTTCTTGTAAATGCATCATGTGCAATAAACAGGAATAAGAAAATGTGTATTGCAATAACGCTAACTGAAAAAATAGGCGTCATACCAAAGAATGTAAATGAATTTTCAACAATGTTTGAGAATGACATATTTGCAAATATCGTGTAACGTACAAAGTCTAATGATAACATTTGTGCAATTGAAACAGCCATATCTGAACCTAAGTAAATCATGATTGGAATTGCAATTGCTATAGCTGAATTTCTAAATAAAGCTGATAACATAAATGCTATGATGGCAGTAATCATTATTGTTCCAAATGACATAAAGAAATTGAAAAGGATAAATAATAATCCTGAATGTACAACAAGGCTTCCGTCTTTTAATAGTAATAGAGGAGTTGATAATTCTCCTGTACCAAATACAATAATAGTAAGTAGAAAAGACAATATATATGACAATAATGTTAAAACAAATCCATATGTTAAAAATGTAATAAATTTGCTCCAAAAGATTTTATATCTTTTCACAGGTGTTATAAGTAAAAATTTAATTGTTCCATTAGAAAATTCAGATGAAACAGTGGTTCCGGCTAAAATAATCAAAATAAGAGCAATAATAATTGTAGCATTAATACATCTTTTTAGAGATAAAAATGCATTGCCTGTGTATATATATGGTTCATATGATGACATCTGAGGATCAGGGTTTTTATAAATAACTGAGTCAATATCATTTTCTAACTGATATTTTGCTATCAGATAATTTGATTCAGTAGTATTAAATTCTGTTTCATCATATGAAGCTCCACTTTTTTTTGTCGAAAGTAAATCAGAATAGCTTATATCATATTGTGAAAAATTAGATATAAGACTGTATTTCTGAGTGTTTGAATCAGGGTCAATATCATTTTTTAAATAGTTTTCATAAGTATCCTTTAACAATTTAGCACCGTCTTTTGTATGACCATCAGTATTTATTGAATCGACAGTTAACTGGATATAACTTTTCCAATCTTTATCTTTAAGTGAAGAAACAATTGTATCACATAAATTTTGATAATGTTCACGGTCTTCTTTTGAGTTGACTAAATCAGATGAACCCTCTTTATCAAATGAATTAATTGAACTTAAATATGAATAGTAATCGCTTAAAGCATTTGATTCCCAACGTGAATTGTCATATATATCATGCATTGTATAATCAAGAGATTTAGCAAGCTTTAATTCTTCTATATACGCATCGTCTCTATATTCATCAGTTTCAGTAGTTGCATATTGTAATTCCTGCTCAATAGAAGAGTAATAAATATCATCGTTATTATCACAGGAAAATTTTGTAAAAACTGAAATGCCAATTATAAATAATACAATGGCTGCAAGAAAGAAATAAGTGCTTTTTTTATGAAATAATTTTGAATATTCGTTTTTGATTAAATTAAGCAATTTGGTTACCTCCTTTTACGTTAGTTATTTCCATAAAGGCATCTTCAAGTTTCTGGTTTTCAATAGGAATAATAGCGTATATGCTGATTTTGTTTTCAACAAGTAAATCTGTAATTGTAGAAACAATGTCTTTAGCTGAATTCCTGTTAATCTTTAATTCAAATGTAGTATCGCTTGTTATTGAATTTATAATATCAGGGTTATATTCTGTAATGGCGGTAATAGCAGAATTACTGTCTGATACTTCAAAATTGTAAGTTACATCCTTACCAGATACATCGTGAAGCATATTTTCCATCGTATCAACACTTAAAATATTTCCATTTGACAAAATAGCTACTCTGTCGCACATTAATTCCATTTCGCTCATAAGATGACTTGATACTAAAACGCAAACATCTTCTTTGTGAGCCATATTTGTTAAAATATCACGTAACTGTTTAATTCCTGCGGGGTCAAGACCATTGGTAGGCTCATCTAAAATTAACACTTTAGGATTATGCAATAATGTAATAGCAAGTCCTAAACGCTGTCTCATACCTAGAGAATATTTGCCTACTTTTTCGTTTATACGATTTGATAAACCGACAAGCTCTATTACTTCGTTAACTCTTTCCATAGTCACTGACTTGTGTAAACGTGCATATTGTAAAATATTTTGCTTACCGGTCATATATTTATAAAATTCAGGATTTTCAACGATAGCTCCGATATTTTCCATGGCAGCTTCAAAGTCATGCTCAAGACTTTTTCCGTTGATTAAAATTTCACCATCATCTATATTGAGTAAACCTGTAATCATTTTAATTAAAGTTGTTTTACCGGCTCCGTTTGGACCAAGAAGACCGAATACTTCACCTGTTTTTGTTTCAAATGATACTTTGTTTAAAACAGTTCTGGAACCAAATTTTTTTTCTATATTCTTAATTTCCAATGCTGTACTCATGTTAATCCTCCTTATCGTCAAGTTTTGTGCAGTTTGAGTCTGTAACATAACTGTCCCAGGTACTTATTTTCCATTTGCCTGATTCATAAGTGTAGTAAATAGTACCTTCGCAAGTGCAGTTTACTTTATAATAATCATTAGTTGAGGCGTTGTTGGAATCTTGTGAATCTTCAGAACCATCATCGTAATAATCATTATTGTAATCGCTAAGTGTACAAATAGTACCCGGTGTAAATACTGTAGATGTTTCTTTTCCAACGATATCTACTGTGTATTTTATATTTGCACTGGCAATTTTAGGACCGGCTTTTGAAATCTTAACTGACTGAACTGAACCTGATGCATCTTTTATATCAAATAAAGAATTGTCAGCGTCAAGAGTGGAATCTAAAGTTGCTTTCATGCCTGAGATAGTAGAACCACTTGATGAATAATGTTTATCTGTCCAATAATTATTTAATATGTCTGTAATAAGTTCGCGATGTTTATTTAAATCAACTGATTCAGAGTTTGTTTTTAAAACATCGTTTATATAATTTTCAGTTGTTTGTCTAATAGTATCTTTTTGAGTTGAGAATGTTATGTAATCGACAGAAACATAGATTACAAGAATAACAAGACAAATAGCAGACAATATAATTCCACGATTTGTCTTCTTTAAAAATTTCTTCATAAAAAATAACCTCCAATTTGTTTTGTGAATTTATTATATCAAACTAAAAAATGTTTTTCATTTATAAAAAATTAAAATTGTCTTAAGATATGAGCATCAAAGTCAGGGAATATGACTTCGTCATTTATAAGTAACATATAATAACAAATAATAAAAAATAATAAAAAATGATAGCGAATAATAAAATGTGTTTGAAAAAACATAAAAGTAATGTAAAATTAACTATATGAATGATAGGAAAGATTAAAAATATAGTTGGAAAAAGAAATTGTTTTATATATACTATTCCAACCAATATCAGTTAATCAAAGGTAGGAAACAATACATATTAAAAGGAGGAAAGTGAATGATAAATTTTGCAACGATAGGAACAAATTTTGTAGTTGATTGGTTTTTAGAGGCGGTAGAACAATGTGATAACTTATGCTATGTGGCAACATATTCAAGAGATAAGGAAAAAGGAGAAGCATTTAGCAAAAAGCATAATGGGAAAATGGTGTTTACGGATTTGAATAAGCTTGCTAAATGTGATGAAATTCATGCAGTATATATTGCAAGCCCTAATAGCTTACATTATGAACAGGCTAAACTTTTGATTGAAAATGGAAAACATGTAATGATTGAAAAGACAATTACAAGCAATCAAAAAGAATTAGAAGAATTAATAAATTTGGCAATAAAGCATAATGTAGTAATAATGGAAGCAATGAGAAATGTAATTGACCCGGGATTTTTTGCTATAAAAGAAGCAATAGAACTTGTTAAGCCTGTTAGAAGAGTAAGCTTTCAATATTGTCAATATTCATCAAGATACGATAAATATAAGCAGGGAATATTTGAAAATGCATTTCGTAAGGAATTTTCAAATGGAGCATTAACGGATATAGGTGTATATTGTGTGCATCCGCTTGTAAAATTATTTGGTATGCCACAGGAAATAATGGCAATGGCACAAATATTACCTGATAGTATTGATGGACAGGGAACAATAATTGCAAAATATCCTGAAATGTTGGCAGAAGTATTGTATTCAAAGATAACAAATTCAAAGATACCTAGTCAGATTCAGGGAGAAAAAGGAGCAATTATTATTGAGGACATACCTAACCCGAGAAAAGTAAAAGTTATTTTTAATGATAATACGGAAAAGATAATTAAAGTGCCTGAATGTGAAAATAATCTTGTATTTGAAGCAAAAGAGTGGGCACGACTTATTGAAATTGGAAAATTTACAGACGAACATATTAAATATTCACATATGTGTGTTAAAGTTATGGATGAAGCAAGAAGGCAACAGGGGGTTGTATTTCCAGCAGATTAGGGAAGAGGAGAAGTATGCAAAAAAGAACTTGTTGATAGTATGGCGAGTTCAAATTCAAATGATACACCACAGGAATTTGTTGTAATTAGAATGAAATAGTTATATTTAAATTTTAAATCAGAACCACGTCTTTTAGGCGTGGTTCTGATTGTTTAACTTGCTAATTATATATACAAAAGAATAATTGTGCAAAATTATCTATCTCTTTTCTACAAATTGAAAGTTTTACTCAGCATCAGGTGCCTGACCATCGTGTGCTATCCACTTACATTCTGTTATTTCCATATTTGTAAATGTTGCTTTAAATGAAGAATCTTCAGGACTACATGCATAAATTCCAAACTGGATTTCATCAGTTGCTTTATGCATATGACAGATTCGCATCTGCTTATAATTAATGCCATCTTCTGAGCATTCAATGCAGTAATCGTCTTCACGTCTACTGAATCTATACCACATAGATTTAATTCCAGCATCAATTTCTGTTGTAGCCCAATCTGAATATCCTTTATTCGTTACAACGCTTCCAAGATGCTGAAACTTTTCATTTTCATATTCAATAGAACCTTTCAACCAGTTTTCACTATCGAGATACATAACAACACCACACTGGTCAAAGCGTACCTTAGTTTCAAATTCTGTCTTTACAATAAAAGAAAACATCTTTTTGGAAGTCTTAATCTGAAGAACGGGAGCATTATCATTTCTAAAATGGTAGTAAGTACGCTGCCATAAATCTGTATGTGGATTTGTTATTACTTCAATTTTATCTTCAGAGATAGTAAAATCTTTAGGTTTTCTTGTCCATTTCCATTGGTTATTATCTATTTTCATTTTAATCTTCCTTTCGTGGATAAAATCCGATTTGTTAAATTCATATCCACATTATACCATAAAAATAACAGCACTGTATATTAATATTGTAACATACAGTGCCGTTATTTTTATTATTTACATAAGGAGTCATTCCGTCTTCGTTTAGCCTCTCCTTATGAAAACTAGTGGACTAGACGGGAGTTGAACCCGTGTCCAAAAGCCTCTCCATTGTACTTCTTCTATCATAGTCAGTTATTTAACATTCCCTTAAACAAACCGGAACTAACACCGTTTTGCTCTTGGTAGCTTCATAAAATCACTGAAAGCGCAAAGCTTAGCAATCAGAGTTTCCTGCTAAAGTCGATGCCAATATCAGGGCCGCAGGCAACCTTGTATTGACAGCTGCCATTAATTAGGCAGCGTAAGCTAAATTATCTTCAGCGTTTAATTTTAATTGTATGATTTAACGCATCATCTACGGATAGCTTCTCCAACTTCAAAACCCCTGTCGAAACCAGTACTAGCCCTTACTGGGGGTAGGTAAAAGTCTACCTTGGTCTTATATTTTAAATCATATTTTAAATATAGTCAATTGGAAATATTGGCTATTTTTGCTTTGGTGTATATAAGTTAGAATACCAATATAAAACACCAATTCCAACACCACCAATGATATTACCGATAGTTACAGGCAATAAATTTTTAACGATGAAGTTCCACCAACTAAGACCTGTTACATCTAATCCGTAATTTCCATACATCTGATTAATGAATAAACCACCACTTATATAACTCATATTTGCAACGCTATGTTCAAAAGCACAAATAACGAAAACGATAATAGGGAAGAATAAACATATAATTTTGCTTGCAGCAGATTCGGCCATAAATGTCATAAATACTGCAACACATACTAAAATATTACAAAAAATACCTTTAATAATGGCATCAGTAAATGAAATATTGCATTTAGATACAGCAGTACTTAAAAGATTTGTTGCTAATTGTCCATTAAATAAAGTATAAACATGACCGTATGTGCATAAAAATGTAAATACAACACTTCCTATAAAACTTCCGATATAAACAACAACCCAGTTCTTAAGCATTTTCGCTACAGAAAGTTTTTTCTCAAGAACAGAAATAATCATAAGGTTGTTACCTGTAAATAACTCACTTCCGTTTAAAACTACCATTGCTAAACCGGCAGGGAAGATACATGCATTTATCAATCTTGCTATAGCTGTATTTTCTAAAGAACATGATGCAGTGGCAGCACCGGTTCCGGCTATGGAAATAAAGAATCCGGCTATAATTCCTAATACCAACATTTTTAATGTAGGTAAATTACCTTTGACAACACCTACTTTTGAATAACGTTCAGTTGCTTCTCTTGTACTAATCATTTTTGTTACCTCTATTTTTATTTTTCTTTTTTGTCCCCTCAAATATATAAAAAACCAAAGATATTTTTACCATATATTAACGTGAATGTAAAGGTTGTAAACATAGAAGAAACACAATAAATGACAACAAATTATATAAAGTAACAAAATTGTTATTAAAAATTAATAAAATTTACGACAAAAATAATATTTTCTTTTTAAACAAATTATTGTATTATAGGCGTATCGTAAATAAGTATGCCTATTTAATAGGTAAGAAATAAAAATAATAGTTACGCTGTAGCAGGAGGGATTATGAGAAGATTAGCATTATTAATGATTTTTAGCATTGTAGCTACTATGACTTTTGGATGTGGAAAAACGGAAGGAGAAGAAAAGAGTACAAAAGAGGAAGTAACTACAATTCAGGAAACAGAAGAGCCATTGGAAACAAAAGATGACAAGGTTGATTTGCTAGAATACATAGATGAATTAAAAAGAGTAGCTTATTATTTTAATATGAAAGAATCTGATAGTGAAAAAGGAAATGTAGAGCAACATTGGAAAGGAAATGGCATCGAAATAAATGTAATTAAAGGTTCAAGTCAGAAACTTCATGACTATAACTATCCTGATTTTCAAATTATTGTAACTGATAATGATGAAATTTCAGTGCTTGGATACTCTTTAGGGGATGAGATTAATTATTACATGGATCCTGTAGTTGAAAAAATGGGATGGGATGTTAATTATGATGGAAGACTTGATGAAAAAAGAAGTGTTGTATTTACTAAAGTTGCAGATGACAGAATACTCTATGTTTCATTTACATCAGATGACAAAGATATTACACAAATGGAAATATATACAGATTATAAAGAAGTAGTAAATGAAGTAGTACAGGATAAACAGAAAGAACTATATGAAAAATACGAAAAAACTTTGTATAAATTGCAAAGCAAAGACCCAAATCAAAATGTTGAGTTCGCAAAAATAGGAAATAATTATTATCCATGTATGCTTGTGTGGAGTAAGGAAAGCCGCGAAATGAAACTTTATTATTTGAATAAAAAAGGTAAAATTGCCCATACTAAAGCATTTCAGTCTATGACATATAATCAGGATGGAACAGTTACGCTTGTTAATAATATAATTGGGAATACACAAATTGTTGTATGCCAATACAAGGATGAAAAGTTGAAAGTTATTTCAAGACTTGTAACTGACAACTCAGGAAATACAAAAAAATATCTAATAAACGATAATGAAGTAACAGAGAAAGAATATAATAAAGTCGTAAACTCATATAAGAGAGATAACGACAGATATAGAACATATTCTTATAATGGAGCTGAATACAGTGGATATGAAGACGTTTCGCATGCACTTTCAGCATTAGAAACAAAAATTCAGCAAATTGAGCAGGCAGAAGCAGAAAAATAACTATATTTCATAAAATCATCACATATTTTGTGTTATATTTTACATTATAGAAGTTGAAATGTTATTTCTATATGAAATATTAGTGCTGCGGAGGTACACATAAATGGATGAATTAAAGATTTTAGTTGTAGATGATGAATCAAGAATGAGAAAACTTGTTAAGGATTTCCTTGTAAAGAAACAATATAAGGTATTAGAAGCAGGAGACGGCGAAGAAGCAATTGAGGTATTCTTTGGAAACAAAGACATTTCATTGATAATTCTTGACGTTATGATGCCTAAAATGGACGGTTGGGAAGTATGTAAGGAAATAAGAAAATTTTCAAAAGTCCCAATCATAATGCTTACAGCAAAAAGTGAGGAAAATGATGAACTTAAAGGATTTGAACTTGGAGTTGATGAATACATATCAAAACCTTTCAGTCCTAAAATATTAGTTGCAAGAGTTGATGCAATTTTACGACGTGCTAATAAAATTGGCGCTGATATGACAATAGAAGCAGGAGATATTAAGATAGATAAGGCTGCTCATATTGTTAATGTTAAAGATAAGGAAATTGAACTAAGCTTTAAAGAATTTGAATTGTTGACATATTTTATTGAAAATAAAGGAATTGCTCTTTCAAGAGAAAATATTTTAAATAATGTATGGAATTATGATTACTTTGGAGATGCCAGAACAATAGATACACATGTCAAGAAACTTAGAAGTAAATTAGGTGACTGTGGTGATTACATAAAGACTGTTTGGGGTATGGGATATAAATTTGAGGTAAACTAATGAAACATTCAATTAAGTATAAACTGCCAATATTAATCATTGTAATTATGACAGTAGCTATTGCGCTTGCATCAACATTTGGAACAGCTTTTATTGAAAAATATTATATTTCACATAAAAAAGACGTTATTGTTGATGTATATAATAAGATGGCTCAAGTTGTAAAAGAAGATAAGGATTTATCTGAAAGCGACAACGTACAGGCGCTAAATGATGAGTGTGAAAATGCCGGCGTAACAATAATTATGATAGACAGTTCCGGAAACACAATATATGAATATGGTGCAGGAAAGACATTACAAAGACGTTGGCAGGAAATGATATATGGTGCGGCATTTGGAGCCGAAAGAGAAAGAACTATTATAGAAAAGAATGACAATTATACGATGCAAAGAGCCAGAGATTTATTGTCTGATCAGGAATATTATGAATTGTTTGGGACATTAGATTCAGGCTATTATTTTGTAATCAGGGTATCAGTCCAAAATATGAGGGAGACTCTTAATATTACAAATAAATTCTATTTGATTCTTCTTATATCTATGACTGTTGTAATGACTATTATGATGATTATAGTAACGAGAAGATATACGGACCCGATACTTGAACTTGCAACAATTTCAACAAGAATGTCAAATTTGGATTTTGATGCTAAATATACAGGAAAACATAAAGATGAAATAGGCGTTCTTGGAAATAGTATGAATGAGTTGTCAGCTAAATTGGAAGGGACAATCCTTGAACTTAAAAAGGCAAATATAGAATTGCAAAAAGATATCGAGCAAAAGATTGAAATTGATGAGATGAGAAAAGATTTTATTTCAAATGTATCTCATGAATTAAAAACACCGATTGCTCTTATTCAGGGATATGCAGAAGGTTTAAAGGATAATATTAATGACGACCCTGAAAGTATGGAATTTTATTGTGATGTAATTATTGATGAGTCAGATAAAATGAACAAAATGGTTAAAAAACTGCTGGCACTTACACAGATTGAATTTGGAAATAAACAGGTAAATATCGAAAGATTTAATCTTGTTGATGTCATGGAAGGCATTATTAAATCCGTTCAGTTAAGAGCGGAGCAGGAGAATGTTAAAATAATATTTGAAAATAAAGAACCTGTATATGTTTGGGCAGATGAATTTCAAATTGAGGAAGTAATTACAAACTATGTAAGTAACGCATTTAACCATATTGACGGAAAAAGAATAATTGAGATGAAAATTGTAGAAAAAGATGGTATAGTAAGAATGTCAGTCTTCAATACCGGTAAACAGATTCCTGAAAATGAATTGGAAAATGTTTGGATTAAATTCTATAAAGTAGATAAGGCAAGAACCAGAGAATATGGTGGAAATGGCATTGGACTTTCTATTGTTAAGGCGATTGCTGACAGTATGAATAAAAAATGCGGAGTATTTAATCATGAGGATGGTGTTGAATTCTGGTTTGAATTAGATGGAAAAGCTTCAGAGGAAGGACTGGAATATGATAGCAATAATTGACTATGATGCAGGAAATATTAGAAGTGTTGAGAAGGCGTTTCAATTTCTGGGAGAAGAAACGATACTAACACGAGACAAGGATGTAATCTTAGGTGCAGACAAAGTTGTACTTCCGGGCGTAGGCTCATTTGGTGACGCTATGGAAAAGCTTAATAAGTATGATTTAGTTGATACTGTGAAGGAAGTTGTGTCACGAAACATACCATTTCTTGGAATATGTTTAGGCTTACAGTTATTATTTGAAGAAAGTGATGAAACACCGGGAGTAAAGGGACTTGGAATTCTACCGGGCAAGATTATAAAGATACCTGAAGGTGAAAGTTTGAAAGTTCCACATATTGGATGGAATTCGTTAGATTTTCATAATAATGGAAGATTATTTAAAGGAATAGATGAGAAAGCATATGTTTATTTTGTTCACTCTTATTATTTGAAAGCAGATGACGAAAACATCGTAACAGCAACTACTGAGTATGGTGTACATATACATGCGTCCGTTGAAAAAGGAAATGTATTTGCATGTCAGTTCCATCCGGAAAAGAGTGGAGATATAGGACTGAAAATATTGAAAAATTTTGCAGAGATAAATTAAATTTTTTCGAGTAGGAAAATTCCTACTCGATTTTGTCGTATTTTATATTAGGAGGAAAATATGCACACAAAGAGAATTATACCTTGTTTGGATGTTAATAATAACCGAGTTGTAAAAGGAGTAAATTTTGTAAATTTGCGTGATGCAGGCGACCCTGTAGAGGTAGCAAAGGCATACAATAAGGCGGGAGCAGATGAATTGGTGTTCCTTGATATTACAGCATCATCTGACAATAGAAATACAGTTGTAGATATGGTAAGAAGAGTAGCTGAGCAGGTTTTTATACCATTTACGGTTGGAGGCGGAATCAGAACAGTAGATGATTTCAAAACGTTACTTAGAGAGGGAGCCGATAAGATATCAATAAACTCATCGGCTATTATGAATCCAAGACTTATAAGTGATGCCGCAGATAAATTTGGAAGCCAGTGTGTAGTTGTTGCTATAGATGCAAAAAGAAGAGCACACGACTCGGGCTGGAATATTTACAAAAATGGTGGAAGAGTAGATGTTGGAATAGACGCTGTGGAATGGGCACGTAAAGTAGATAAATTAGGTGCAGGGGAAATTCTTCTTACAAGTATGGATTGTGACGGAGTTAAACAGGGATATGATGTAGAACTTACAAGAATCATATCTGAAAATGTATCAATACCTGTAATTGCATCAGGTGGAGCAGGTAAAAAAGAGCATTTTTATGATGCATTGACAGAAGGAAAAGCTGATGCAGCATTGGCAGCATCATTATTTCACTACAAAGAATTAGAAATAAATGACCTTAAACATTACCTTAAAGAAAAAGGTGTTCAGGTTAGAATATAATTGGAAAAACGAATTAAGATTCAGTACATAGAATTTTCCAGAAAATAGCCTTAATTTAAAGTTAAGGCAATATAGATTATTATATAGAGCGAGAGATTAAAATGAAATATTATTTTATAATCAATCCTGAAAGTGGCAGATTTGCCAATGATAAAGAAGGGTTTATTGAAAGAATAGATAAAGCGTGCAGACTTAGAGACATAAAATACGAAATTCATTACACTGATGGATTTGGTAAAGCCAGAAAAGTGGCAGAAAGCATTCCTAATGATGAAGAATGCATTGTGTTCTCAGTAGGCGGAGATGGAAATTTAAATGAAATAATAAATGGTGTTGTTAAGAAACATATGACAGTAGGTGTTATACCGGCAGGAAGTGGAAATGATTTTTACAGAACATTGTCTGCACTTGGAAAAGGCGAACACAGATGTGACTTAGGAATTATCAATGACAAGTATTTTATAAATATTGCATGTATAGGCTTAGATGCTGATATAGCAAATAACATAAGTGTAATCAGACAAAAGAAGTGGATACCTGTAGGTCAAAGATATACATGTAGCATAATTTATTCGTATTTTAAATATAAATTTAAAGAATTAACTACAATATTTGGTGAACAGTCTAAAAAAGGCGAATACACAATAGTTACTGTATGTAATGGACAGTATTATGGTGGAGGACACAGAATTGCACCACATGCATTAATAGATGACGGATACTTTGAAATATATATGGTTGATAAAATGCCTAAAATATTAATACCGGGACTTTTATTAAAATTAAAAAACGGAAGACATGAAAAGTCAAAGAGAGTGGTAAGATACACAGACAAAGGATTAAAAATTCAGTCAGATATTCCTGTAACATGTAATGTTGACGGAGAAATGCTAACAGATACTGAATTTAAAATCAGAATCGAGAAAAGTGCAATAAAAGTTTATAATGATCCGCAGTTCGTAGAAGAAATAGTTGGTAACAATATTTGACAGAGGTTAAATAAATGGGAATGATAACAAATGATTGGTTAGAAGCAATACAGCCTGAATTTTCTAAACCATACTACAAAGAATTATATAGTTTTGTTAAAGATGAATACAGTAAAACAATAGTATATCCTCCGGCAGAAGATATATTTAATGCATTTCATTTTACACCACTTAAGGATGTAAAAGTATTGCTGCTTGGGCAGGACCCATATCATAATGTAAATCAGGCGCATGGATTAAGCTTTTCAGTATTGCCGGGAAATGACATACCACCATCGCTTCAAAATATTTATAAAGAATTGCATGATGATTTGGGATGTTATATACCAAATAACGGATATTTGAAAAAATGGGCAGATCAGGGAGTGTTATTGCTTAACACAGTATTAACAGTTAGAGCTCATCAGGCAAATTCACATCAGGGACATGGCTGGGAGCAATTTACGGATGCGGTTATAGAAGCCGTAAATGCACAGGACAGGCCAATAGTAATATTTTTGTGGGGTTCGCCTGCACAAAAGAAAGCTAAGATGTTAACTAATCCAAAACATCTTGTATTAAAATGTCCACATCCAAGTCCACTTTCAGCATATAGAGGATTTTTCGGATGCAAGCATTTTAGCAAAGCAAATGCATTCCTAAAGGCAAATGGAATAGAACCAATAGACTGGCAAATAGAAAATATTTAATTTACCTAAGATGAAAGGAAAAATATGAGCATATTAAATGTAGAACATTTAACACATGGTTTTGGCGATAGAGCAATTTTTGATGATGTATCATTTAGATTATTAAAAGGTGAACATATAGGACTTGTTGGAGCAAATGGTGAAGGTAAGTCAACGTTTATGAATATAATAACAGGTAAATTGCAACCTGACGAAGGTAGAGTTGAATGGGCTAAAAATGTCAGAGTAGGATATTTAGACCAGCATATCGTTTTAGAAAAAGGAATGACAATAGAGGATGTTTTAAAATCGGCATTTGACTTCCTGTTTGAAATGGAAGAAAACATGAATGACATTTGCAATAAAATGGGTGATGCGGATGAGAAGCAACTTGAAATATATATGGATGAACTTGCCGTTATTCAGGATATGCTTACAATGCATGATTTTTATCTGATAGATTCAAAGGTAGAAGAAATAGCAAGGGCATTTGGATTAACAGATTTAGGACTTGATAAAGATGTAAATGATTTAAGTGGTGGTCAGAGAACAAAGGTATTGCTTGCAAAACTATTGTTAGAAAAGCCTGACATTTTATTGCTTGATGAACCGACAAACTATTTGGATGCCGAACATATTGAATGGTTAAAGAGATATTTACAGGATTATGAGAATGCTTTTATTTTAATATCACATGATATACCGTTTTTAAATAGTGTTATTAATTTGATTTATAATATGGAAAATCAAAAACTGGACAGATATGTAGGCGATTACGATAAGTTTAAAGAAGTACACGCCGTAAAACAGGCACAACTTGAGGCTGCATATAACAGACAGCAAAAAGAAATTGCTGATTTAAAGGATTTTGTGGCAAGAAATAAAGCTAGAGTTTCAACAAGAAACATGGCAATGTCAAGGCAGAAAAAACTTGATAATATGGATTTAATTGAACTTGCAGGAGAAAAACCAAAACCGGAATTTAGATTTAAGGAAGCAAGGACGTCCGGCAAATTTATAATAGACACAATGAATCTGGTAATCGGATATGATAAGCCATTATCTGTGCCACTTAATTTGTCTATGGAAAGAGGACAGAAAATTGCAGTAATAGGAACAAATGGTATTGGAAAAACAACTCTTTTAAGAAGTATTTTAGGAGAAATTAAACCTATAGATGGAAAAGTTGAATTGGGAGATTATCTGCAAATAGGCTATTTTGAACAGGAAATAAAGGAAGAAAACCGTTCTACATGCCTTGAGGAAATCTGGGATGAATTCCCTTCATTTAACCAATATGAAGTAAGAAGCGCGTTGGCTAAATGTGGACTTACTACAAATCATATTGAAAGTCAGATAAGAGTGTTAAGCGGAGGAGAGCAGGCAAAAGTCCGTCTTTGCAAATTAATTAACAGAGAAACAAATCTTTTGGTTCTTGACGAACCTACAAATCATTTGGATGTAGATGCTAAGGCAGAATTAAAAAGAGCGCTTACAGAATACAAGGGAAGCATACTTATGGTATGTCATGAACCTGATTTTTATGAGGATTGGGTAACAGATGTGTGGGATGTAAGCCAGTGGAGTCTGTTAGATTAAGATATAAGACATATAATAAATTAGATAGAATATCACAAAACAAGGCATGGGTTCATTTCGAACCTATGCCTTGTTTTGTGTAATGTACCAAATGGTATATGTTTTAATTTTGCTTTTCTTTTAATCTTTTATTTGCAGTTGCAAGCATAAGTTTAATTCTATTTAACTGGTTAACTTCACTTGCACCGGGATCATAGTCAACAGCTACAATATTTGCTTCAGGGTGCATTGCACGAAGCTTTTTGATAACACCCTTTCCAACAATGTGGTTAGGAAGGCAGGCGAAAGGCTGTGTACAAACTATGTTTGGAACTCCATCTTTTATTAAGTGGAGCATTTCACCTGTAAGGAACCATCCTTCACCGGTCTGGTTACCAATTGAAACAACTTCCTCAGCCATTTCTGACATTTCCCAAATATCGCTTGTAGGAGTGAAGTGTTTGCTCTTTATTAAAGCCTCCTTAGCTGTTTTTCTGAAGTATTCTATAGCTTTTATTCCAATGGTACTTAGAATTACTGATGATTTTTTAAAACCTAATTTTTCGGCCTTAAATGTAGAGTTTCTAAATCCATATAAGAAGAAGTCTACAAGGTCAGGCATAACGGCTTCAGCACCTTCAGATTCCAATAAGTTTACAAGGTCATTGTTAGCAGTAGGAGAGAATTTAACAAGAATTTCACCTACTATACCAACACGTGGTTTTTTAATATCTTTTACAGGAATAGCATCAAATTCTTCAACAATCTTGCGAAGATTATTTTTATATCGTTTCATTCCAAATTTATTATCTGCAAGTTCAGCACATAATTTATCTTCCCATTTTTTATGAAGTGCATCTGTTTCGCCGTGATTTACTTCATAAGGTCTTGTTCTGTATACAACTCTCATAAATAAATCGCCGTACATTGCTGCCTGAACTGCCTTAACTGCAAATTTAGGAGTAATCTTAAATCCACTGTTCTTTTCAATACCGGATAAACTAAGGGAAAGAACAGGAATGTATTCTAATCCGGCTTTCTCTAATGCACGTCTGATAAATCCGATATAGTTAGTAGCACGACATCCGCCACCTGTCTGAGTAATAACAACAGCCACTTTGTGTAAATCATATTTTCCAGATAATAATGCTTCCATAATCTGACCTACAACAATAAGTGAAGGGTAGCAGGCATCATTGTTAACATACTTAAGACCCATATCAATGCATGATTGTTCACTTGGAAGAACTTCAAAGTTGTATCCACATGAATTCATTGCAGATTGAAGCATCTTAAAGTGAATTGGACTCATCTGAGGTGTAAGTATTGTATATTTTTCATCAAACATCTGCTTTGTAAATTCAACCTTTTTGATTGAAGATGGCTTGATGTCTCTTTGATAATTTCTTTCTTTTCTTATTCTAATGGCTGAAAGAAGAGAACGTATTCTGATTCTTGCAGCGCCTAAGTTATTAACTTCATCGATTTTAAGAACAGTGTAAATCTTTCCTGATTTAGTTAAAATATCATTTACGCAGTCAGTCGTAACGGCATCAAGACCACATCCAAATGAATTGAGCTGAACTAAATCAAGATCATCTCTTGTTTTTACATAGTTAGCAGCTGCATAAAGTCTTGAATGGTACATCCACTGGTCAGATACAATCAAAGGTCTTTCAACGGGAGCTAAATGTGAAATAGAATCTTCTGTTAAAACGGCAAGACCATAACTGTTAATCATTTCAGGAATACCGTGGTTGATTTCAGGGTCAACATGGTATGGACGACCTGCAAGTACGATACCGTGAAGATTATGTTCCTTTATATATGCTAATGTCTCTTCGCCTTTTTTGCGAATGTCATCTCTTGAAGCTAATAATTCTACCCATGCAGCATGTGCAGCCTGAGTAATTTCGGCTTTAGGAATATCAAATTCTTTTGAAAATTCTTCAACAAGTCGGCTTGTAATAGTTCCCTCATTTGTTAAAGCCATAAACGGATTCATAAATTTGATAGAATTATCGTTTAATTCTTCAACGTTATTTTTTATATTTTCTGCATAAGATGTAACAATAGGGCAGTTGTAGTGGTTATTAGCATCCGGTGTTTCATTTCTTTCGTATGGTATACACGGATAGAAAATAAAATCAATACCGTTTCTGATTAACCAGGTAACATGACCGTGAGCAATCTTTGCAGGATAACATTCTGATTCACTAGGAATTGATTCAATACCTAATTCATATATTTTTCTTGAAGACTCAGGTGAGAGAACAACTCTGTATCCTAATCTTTTAAAGAAAGTAGCCCAGAATGGAAAATTCTCATACATATTAAGTACACGTGGAATTCCTACAGTTCCTCGTTTAGCATTTTCCTCAGACAATGGTTCGTAATCAAACATTCTGTGGAATTTATATTCAAATAAGTTAGGAATGTTATCTTTATTTTTCTCTTTTCCAAGACCTTTTTCGCAACGGTTTCCGCTTATGAAACGTCGTCCGTCAATAAATTTATTTATAGTAAGCATACAGTTGTTTGTACAACCTTTGCATCGTGTCATTGTTGTTGTGTAATCAAATTTGTTAATTGCATCGATAGAAAGCATTGTTGTTGCTTCGCCGTGATAACGTTCTCTTGCAATAAGGGCAGCACCAAATGCACCCATAATACCTGCAATGTCAGGACGGATAGCTTCACATCCTGATATTTTTTCAAAACTTCTTAAAACAGCATCATTGTAAAATGTTCCACCCTGAACAACAACTTTTTCCCCAAGGTCTTTAGGGTCTGTAATTTTAATAACTTTATATAAAGCATTCTTAATAACAGAATAAGCAAGTCCGGCAGAAATATCTGCAACGCTTGCACCTTCTTTTTGTGCCTGCTTTACATTTGAATTCATAAATACTGTACAACGTGTACCAAGGTCTGTAGGATTCTTTGCAAATAAAGCTTCTTTAGCAAAATCGACAACTGAGTAATTAAGCGATTTAGCAAATGTTTCAATGAAAGAACCACAACCTGATGAGCAGGCTTCATTTAACTGGACGCTGTCTACAGTCTGATTCTTTATCTTAATACATTTCATGTCCTGACCGCCGATATCAAGAATACAGTCAACGTCAGGTTCAAAGAATGCAGCTGCATAATAATGTGCAACAGTTTCAACTTCACCTTCATCAAGCATTAAAGCCGCTTTAATTAAAGCCTCACCGTATCCTGTAGAACAAGAACGTACAATTTCAGCATCTTTAGGCAATTTAGAGTAAATATCTTTAATTGCACCAATAATAGTTGCCAAAGGATTTCCATTGTTACTGCTGTAGAATGAATATAATAAAGTTCCATCTTCTCCGACAACAGCTGCCTTAGTAGTAGTAGAACCTGAATCTATACCTAAGAAACATTTTCCTGAATAAGTGCTTAAATCACCTTTCTTTACTGTATCTTTGTTGTGTCTTACAGTAAATTCAGTATATTCAGCTTCATTTTTAAATAAAGGTTCCATACGTTTGATTTCCATATCCATCTTAATTCCTTTAGAAAGACGATTATACAAATCTGTTATATTTACTAAAACTTTTGGATCATGATTCATTGCGGAACCTGTAGCAGCAAATAAGTGTGAATGCTCAGGTGCAACAATATGTTCATCATCAAGATTTAATGTTCTTATAAACGCATTTTTTAATTCAGGAAGGAAGTGAAGAGGCCCTCCTAAAAATGCAACTGTACCACGAATAGGTTTTCCGCATGCCAAACCCGAAATGGTCTGGTTTACAACTGCTTGGAAAATAGAAGCAGCTAAATCCTCTTTTGTAGCACCTTCGTTAATTAATGGCTGAATATCTGTTTTGGCAAATACACCACAACGTGCGGCAATTGGATAAATTGCCTGATAATTAGCAGCGTATTCATTTAAACCACTGGCATCAGTCTGAAGAAGAGAAGCCATCTGGTCAATGAAAGAACCTGTACCACCGGCACAGATACCGTTCATACGCTGTTCAATTCCATTTGTAAAATAAATTATTTTTGCATCTTCGCCACCAAGTTCAATTGCAACATCTGTCTGAGGTGCATAATCATTTAATGCTGTAGAAACAGCTACAACCTCCTGAACAAATGGAACTCCTAAGTGCTTTGACAAAGTAAGTCCGCCTGAACCTGTAATCATAGGTGATAAGGTAATGTCACCTAATTTTTCTTTAGCCTTTTTTAATAATCCGGCTAAAGTTTCCTGAATATTTGCATAGTGACGCTCATAGTCAGCAAACATAATTTCATTATCATTATTTAAAATTGCAATTTTTACAGTTGTTGAGCCAATGTCAATACCAAGGCTGTAATATGCTTTATCATTCATTGTTGTTTACCTTCCTCTTAAGTTATAAAAATCCATAAACGTTATACATTATATTATAATTTGCGACAAATAACAACATATAAATAAGTACATAAGAGTAACAAATTTGTGAATTGTTTTTAAAAATGTCCTGATTTTTTAATTAAAATTTAACAATCAGGGTGTAACATTTGAATGTGCCAAAAAAGATATGTAAAAAATGTATTGTATGTTTGACAAAAGATACTAATAAAATTATACTTGTATAAGATTTTAGAATAGGAGATTTCTATGAAACAATCAAACTTTGAAAGAAAATTCAGCAGATACGCAATTAGCAATTTATCCCTATATTTAGTAATCGGATATGCCATAGGTTATGCAATTTATTATTTGTTCCCGGATTTATATGAATATATTACATTTGATCCATATTTAATATTACATGGACAGATTTGGAGAATTGTAACATGGGTAGTTACAATGCCTGAGACATTAGGACTGTTTACTATAATTATGCTTTTCTTTTATTATTCAGTAGGAAACAATCTTGAATATACATGGGGAAAGTATCGATATAACGTATACATTTTTTCAGGAATGCTATTTACGATTATAGGTGCATTTCTTTTATATGCAATTTTAATAATAATGTGTAACACAACAGGTGAATATGAGACAGTGTTAAATGCAGTTGGCATGAGCTATAGTGGCACAAGTGTAACGGATTTAGCAGTAATATACAGAGGCATTGGTATGGGAATAGGTAATTTTGTAAGTACCTATTATATTAATATGTCAATTTTCCTTGCATTTGCAGCTACTTATCCTGATGCTGAGGTATTGCTTTATTTCATAATTCCTATAAAGGTAAAATGGTTAGGAGTATTATATGGAGCATTCATTTTTGTAGAAATACTTCAAGGCTCATGGGTAACAAGAATGATGGTAATTACATCGTTACTTAATTTTATGATTTTCTTCTTTCAAATAAGAAATAAATTATCACCATATCAGATAAAACGAAAAAGAGAATATCGAAAGAATATACGTCAGGCTACACAGCCTAAATATGAAAATGGTGCTAAGCATAAATGTGCAATCTGTGGAAGAACAGAATTAGATGATCCTAATTTGACTTTCAGATATTGCTCAAAATGTAGTGGAAATAAAGAGTACTGTCAGGACCATTTATTTACACATACACATTGTTAATTGAAAATGGAGGAATAAAATATATATGGCTCAAAAAGAATTTGAAAGAGGAGCGGGAATATTGATGCATATTAGCAGCCTTCCGTCACCTTATGGAATAGGTTCTTTTGGAAAGGATGCATATGAATTTGTCGACAGACTAGTTGGTGCAAGACAAAAATATTGGCAGGTTTTGCCTCTTGGAACAACAAGTTATGGAGATAGCCCATACGCTTCTTTTTCTGCGTTTGCAGGTAATCCTTATTTTATTGATTTGGATACTCTAATTGAAGAAGGCCTGATTACAAAAGAATATGTAGATAGTTTTAGATGGAACATTGAAGAACAGTATGTTGACTATGGTTTGATATATAATTCCAGATTTATTGTTTTAAAAGAAGCTTATAAGAATAGTAATCACAAGGCATTGAAAGAATATAAAGAATTTGTTAAAGAAAATGATTTTTGGATTGATGATTACTGCTTGTATTGTGTATGCAAAAATGATGCTGAGTCGACTTCGTGGCAGGATTGGGAAGAGGATATAAGATTCAGAAAGCAGGATGCGTTAGATAAAAAGATAGAAGAATTTTCAGATGAACTGGATTTCTATAGGTTTTTACAGTTTAAATTCTTCGAACAATGGTTTAAACTAAAAGAGTATGCCAACGAAAAAGGAATTGAAATAATAGGAGACATACCAATTTATGTCGCTATGGATTCAGCAGATGTATGGTCTCATCCTGAAATTTTTCAACTGGATGAAAATCTGGAGGCAAAAAAGGTTGCAGGAGTTCCACCTGATGCTTTTTCTGATTTGGGCCAGAGATGGGGAAATCCATTATATGATTGGAATAAGTTAGAAAAAGATGATTTTTCATGGTGGAGAAAAAGAATGGAACACTCTGCGAAACTATACGATATAGTTAGAATTGATCATTTTATTGGAATGACAAAATATTATACGATTCCGGCAGAGGATGAGGATGCCAGAAATGGAAAATGGGAAAAAGGTCCGGGAATGAAACTTATAAAAGCTATATCGCAAGCAATAGGAGACAAGAAAATTATTGCTGAAGATTTAGGCGTAAAAATACCTGAAGTAGTGGAAGTACTTGAAAAAAGTGGATTCCCGGGAATGAAGGTTTTGGAGTTTGCATTTGATGGAGACAGAAAGAATGAACATTTACCATATTTTTGGACAAAAAATACTGTGGCTTATGGTGGAACTCATGATAATGATACATTAATGGGATATTTTACTGGTCTGCAATATTGGGAGCTTGGTTACATAAGAGAATTTTTAGAATGTAGACATGGCTCGATTGAAGATATTGTGGATAAATTATTTACATGCGCCTATGCCAGCGTGGCGAATGTTGTAATATTCCAAATGCAGGATGTTTTAAAAGTTGGCAATATTGGCAGAATGAATCTGCCATCATCAATGGGAACTAACTGGCGTTGGAGAATGACCAAAAACCAGTTTGGTGATAAAGAAGTTGAGAGACTTAGATATTTAACCGATATATACGGCAGATAATTATTAGGAGGACTGAAAAAATGGAAAAGAAACCGTTTGTAACACTTGAACAACTTAAGAAAATTGAAAAGACTTATCCTACGCCATATCATATTTATGATGAAAAGGGTTTTATGGAGAATGCAAGAAAAGTTAATGAAGCATTTTCATGGAATAAGGGATTTAGAGAATATTTTGCTGTTAAAGCTGAACCAAATCCATTTATCATAAAGAAGTTAAAAGAAGTCGGATGTGGTGTTGACTGTTCATCATATACAGAACTTATGATTGCTGACAAATTAGGGTTTAGAGACGATGAGATTATGTTCTCTTCAAATGAAACACCTGAAGGTGAATTTGGATACTGCGCAAAGCTTGGTGGAATTATTAATCTTGATGATATTACAATGATTGATTTCATGGAAAAAGAAGCAGGCATTCCTGAAACTGTAAGTTGCAGATATAATCCGGGTGGAGTTTTTGAAGCATGTAACGGAATTATGGATAATCCGGGAGATGCTAAATATGGAATGACTCACGAACAGATTATTGAAGCTTACAAGATTTTAAAAGAAAAAGGCGTAAAGAATTTTGGAATTCATGCATTTTTAGCTAGTAATACAGTTACAAATGAATATTATCCAAGACTTGCCAAGACAATCTTTGAGCTTGCAGTTGAATTAAAAGAAAAGACAGGAGCACACATTAAATTCATCAATTTATCAGGTGGTGTTGGAATACCTTACAGACCGGATCAGGAACCAAATGATATTATGGTTATTGGCGAGGGAGTAAGAAAAGTATATGAAGAGGTGCTTACACCTGCAGGAATGGATGATGTAGCTATTTATACTGAAATGGGAAGATTCATGATGGGACCATACGGTGCACTTGTAACAAAGGCTGTACATGAAAAGCATATTTACAAAGAATATATTGGCGTAGATGCATGTGCTGCTAACTTGATGAGACCTGCAATGTATGGAGCTTACCATCATATTACTGTTATGGGTAAGGAAAATGAACCTTGCGACCATACATATGATATTGTTGGTTCATTATGCGAAAATAATGACAAATTTGCAGTAGACAGAAAATTGCCAAAGATTGATATGGGAGATTTCCTTGTAATTCATGATTCAGGAGCTCATGGATTCTCAATGGGATATAATTATAACGGAAGACTTCGTTCTGCAGAATTATTGTTACAGGAAGATGGAAGCGTAAAATTAATTCGTAGAGCAGAAACTCCAAAAGATTATTTTGCTACATTTGATTTCTGTGACATTATGAAATAGTCATGGAGGAAAATATGAGACAGATAATTAATGAGATTTCTAAGGGTAAAAATATAGATGATAATCTAAAAAAATATGCAGATGGATTTAGCAAAATAAATAATAAATTTGCATATATTAGACTTGCGCTTAATTACTATACTTTTTTGCAGATGCAGCAGGATGAAAATGATGTAATAAGTTCTGATATTGTCTTAGAATTAAATAAGATGAATGAAGTTATTGCAGGTATGAGTGAAGAAGACATAAGTATAGTTGAGGATATGCGTAATAACATCATTAGAAAAATGCAGGCCTTAACATATTATGTAGATAAGTATAATGTATACGAATTTGCGTACAACAGAGTTGAATATAAATATCACGATTATGATATGCCGGCAAATTATAGTGATGAAGAATTTACAAGAAAAATAATGAAGTATATATTCGATGATGAAGACACAACTATAATTAACAGTAAAATATGTGAAATTATAGGTCAGCTTCCAATCAGAATGACTAAATCAAAGTTTTTTGAATATGTAAATTCGGGATTAGATGTATATAATCAGGGCGAAAAGAGTAGTTTAGATGATTTTGTTTATAGAATAAGAACAAGTGCTATTTTACAAGAAAAAGAAGATTATAAACTTTTATATCCGGAAATTCATGATACATTTGAAGAATTAGATAAATATGATTTGAAGAATATAACAGAAGATGAAGTTAATGAATTTTCTGAAAAATTATCAGAGTTAACAACTTATATTGATGATAATGTGTCTGCGAATATGATGATGCAGGAATTGATTAATGATGTTTTGCTTGTGCTATATACATCAGAGAGTCAGGAAAATGATGACATTACAGCAATATGTAGCGAAGTTGTCAGTGAAACTAATTTGATGTTTATAGGAAAATTTGCTCATAAGACAAACGAAGAATTAGAGGCGATGTTTGTCAAATTAGAAGGCAAACAGGAAGAACTTTATCACAATATAATGAATTACGATATTGTTGACCAGATATTAGATAAGAATAAAGATGACATTATCAGAAATAATCTTGAAAAAACATATGAAAAGGTATCAAGACTTCCTCTCTTAAATTCAGACAGTTTATTTGTGGAATTTGACAAAAAGCAGGATAAGGATAAGGTAAATGAAGAATATTTAGAAAAGGTAAAGGAAAATCTGTACAAAGAATTTATCGACAAATTTGCTAATAGTCAGAGGCTGATAAAGAAGTCAATAATGTCTGCAACATTGAGTGAATTACCTGTATTTTTCAACAATATAAGTGAATTACAGGATTTCGTATACAATTGTTTACGTGGATGTACTGATATGGCAGAAAAAAAGGGATGCTTAGAAATCATTTCATCGATGATTGTATAAATAGGAGGTGCATATGAAATGGTGCGATGATTTGTATATAGGACATGAAGCTATGGACGATAAGGATAATATTGTCTCTAAAATAAAAGAAGGAAAAATGCAGTTTAATATTTATGTATTGGCTGCACCCTTCAATGATACGGATGTCCTTGACATTTATCCGTCATATGTGCTCTTACAAAAGAGATATCTTAATTCGGAACTTATGATTTATGGTATAGCTAAAGGCAAGGAAGAAGCTTATGATATGACCCAGTTGATTATTATGGATTGTTTCCGCGCAACAGGGCAATTTAAACTAAAAGAATATATGAAAAATAATCATAGTTTCACTTGATTGCAGCAGAAGGAGCAAAATGTTACATATTTTATTAATTTTATTAAAAATAATAGGAATTATTCTGCTGGCAAGTCTTGCTTTAGTTGCGCTGTTGTTTATTTTACCGGCATCATATAAGATTGAAGGAATAAAAAATAAAGAACAAAGTTATCTAAGAATTCATGGTGGATGGCTTTTTCATCTTCTCCATTTTAATATGGAATATAGTGAAGAATTGAAGTATTCATTGAGAATTTTGGGATTAAAAATTTTTAGTGATGATACTGATGAAAATGCAGATGATTCTTATGAAACATTTGAAAATGACGAAAAATATGAAAAACGTGGCAGAACAGAAGATAATGATAAAAATATGAATTCTGTGGAGAGTGATGATTTCATAAAAGCCGGACAAGAGTTTAAGGGTGATAACATTGAGGGAAAAGCTTTGGCAAACAGTCAGAAAGATTTAGATAAAGAAAATGTAGATGAACGTCAGTCTTATATTAATAAAGAAGAATCATCAACCGATGAAGAGAATAGTGATTTAGACTATAAAGTAAAGCAGTTAATAGATTTTGTTAAAAATATATGGTTTAAATGTAGAAAACTATTTGGTAAAATAAAACATAAGGTTCGAAGCACAAAACACAAATTTAAAAATAATCAAAAAAAATTTAAATATTTAATAAAGTATTTAAAGAGTGAAGAAGTAAAAACTGCATATAACTATATTAAAAGTAAGACAAGTCAGATTGTAAAGTTACTGAAACCTAAAAAAATAAGAGGAAAACTTGAGTTTGGATTTGAAAGTCCGGACAAGACGGGGAAGATGCTTGGAGTTATTGCAGTTGTATGTACTGCGTTAAAGCTTAATATGGATAATTTTCAAATAGAACCTGATTTTGAAAACAAGAAATTTAACGGAATAATCAGAGCGTGGGGACATTTTTCTATAGGAGTTGTAGGTGTTTATATTTTACAGATTTATATGAAAGATGAAGTGCATGCCGTTATTGATAAGTTTAATTGACAGGAGGTATTTATATGTTAGAAGATAGAAAAGCCACAGATGATTTACTAAGAGCAATGGAAAAATTTATTACTACAAAATCTGTTGTAGGTGAAGCAATAACTGTTGGAGATACAATTATTCTTCCTATGGCTGATGTCTCTTTTGGAATGGGTGTTGGTACTTTTTCAAAAGACACAAGTGCAGGTGGAGGAGTTGGTGGAAAGATAACACCAAGTGCCGTATTGGTTATAAAAGATGGCTCTTCAAAACTTATTAGTATAAATGATCAGGACGGGTTCTCAAGAATCATTGATATGGTTCCTGATATTGTTAATAAATTTACAAGTAAGAATGATGACGCAGATACATTTGATGAAGAGTAAATATGAATTAAAAATTATCTCAATTGATTTTTAGAAATAAATTAATAAAAATGGCTTATTTATAGGTTATTTTTATTAATTTTTTTCATATAATATCTATATAAAAACACTAGGAATTGAAATGGGAAAAGTTTGTGGATTTGCTCTATTTTGGGTTGCGCTTGGAATGACTATAGCACTAATAATAAGTAGCACTTTTTTAGTGGTATGCTTAATAATTATGTGCCTGATTTTAGGGTATAATCTTTTTTGCTCATGCAAATAAAATACAGAAAGGTAAATGAACAATGAACATAGCAGATTTATTTGAAGAAGGAAAAACAATATTTTCTTTTGAGGTATTCCCACCAAAGAAAGAAAGTGGAATAGAAACGGTATATGACACAATAGAAAAACTTACGGATTTGAAACCTGATTTTATTAGTGTTACTTATGGAGCAGGTGGAAGTGGAGTAACAAATCCTATAACAAAGGATATTTGCTCAAAAATTAAGAATGAATATAAATTAGAAACAATAGCTCATTTGTCATGCATTAATAACACAAAGGATGAAATAGATAAGATCCTTGGTGAATTAAAAAAAGAAGGAATAGATAATATTTTAGCCTTAAGAGGTGACAGAGTTGAAGGTTTAGAACCTAAAAAAGATTTTACATATGCATCAGATTTAACAAAATATATTATGGACAAGGGTGGATTCCATGTTTCAGGAGCATGTTATCCTGAAGTACATATGGAAGCAAAAGATGCAGTTGATGATATAAAGAACTTAAAGAAAAAAGTGGATGCAGGAGCAGACCATTTGATTTCACAGTTATTTTTTGATAATAGAGTATTCTACGATTTTTTGGAAAGAGCTAGAATTGCAGATATTAATGTACCGATTGAAGCCGGAATTATGCCTGTAACAAGTAAGAGCCAGATTGAAAGAATGGTTACAATGTGTGGAGCAAGTATTCCTGCATCATTATCAAGAATAATGCAGAGATATGAATCAAATCCAGAAGCTTTAAGAGATGCAGGAATTGCATATGCGATTAATCAGATTATTGATTTGGCAGCTAATGGAGTTGATGGTGTACATATTTATACAATGAACAATCCTTATGTAGCAAGAAAAATTACAGAAGGAGTTGAAAGTGTGGTTAAGCACAACAGATAAGGAATAAAATGAGAAATAAAGACATAATACTTGACTATGTAAATGTAAATGAAGCTTTAAGATATTTGGGATATGGGGATAATAAACCTGATAATAATACAAAAAAATTATTGGATATATGTAGTGAAGAATTGTTAAAGGTTATACAGCCTAAATATGTTTATAGAGTATTTGATTTAAATGAAGATTATTCTATAGATGGTGTGGATTTTGAATTAAAAGGAGAGGCAATAAAAAATCATCTTAAAGGATGTGAAAAAATTGCTATGATGTGTGTTACTTTATCTTCAGGAGTAGACTCTTTGATTAGAAGAAAGCAGATAGGAGATATGGCACAGGCGGCTATAATAGATAGTATGGCTTCAGCTGCGGTAGAACAGGTATGTGACAAGGTTGAAGAAATTATAAAAAAAGAATTTCCTCATTATGAATATACATGGAGATTTGGTATTGGATATGATGATTTTCCGTTAGAATTGCAACAGCAGTTTTTAAATGTTGCAAATGCATCAAAACAGATAGGTGTATGCGTTAATGATAGTTTTATGCTAACACCTACAAAATCGGTTACATGTATTATTGGTATGGGATATAATCTTAAGACATCAAGCAAGAAAAGTTGTGATAATTGTAGCTTTAGAGAAAAATGCCAATATAGGAAGGCGGGAAAGAACTGTGGACGTTAAAGAATTATTGAAAAAAGGATATATTGTTTTAGACGGAGCTATGGGAACCATGCTTCAGAAAAAAGGAATGAAGATGGGAGTGGTTCCTGAAACTTTGGGAATTACCAAACCTGATTGGATTATTGATATTCATAAACAATATATTGAAGCCGGTTCGGATATTGTTTACGCAAATACATTTGGCGCAAACAGATATAAGTTAAAGGGTACAGGATATTCAACAGAAGAAATAATAAAAAAGGCAATTGAAAACGGTAGAAAAGCATGCGAGGGAAGCGAAAGCTTCGTTGCACTTGATATAGGACCTATAGGACAACTTCTTGAACCAACAGGAAGTTTAAGCTTTGAAGAAGCATATGATATTTTTAAAGAAGAAATTCTTGCCGGAAAAGATGCAGATGTAATTGTAATTGAAACAATGACTGATTTGTTAGAAACAAAAGCAGCAGTCTTGGCAGCTAAAGAAAATTCAAACTTACCAGTGTTTGTTACAATGACATTTGAAGAAAATAAGAGAACATTTACAGGATGTTCAGTCTCAGCAATGGTACTTACAATTGTGGGACTTGGGGTTGATGCAATTGGTGTAAACTGCTCTCTTGGACCTGACCAGTTAGCACCAATAGTAGAAGAAATAGGAAAATGGTCAGATATTCCGGTAATTGTAAAGGCTAATGCAGGTTTGCCTGACCCTGTTACAAATGAATATGATGTAACACCTGAGCAGTTTGTAGAAGATTATAAACAGATGTTAAAATATGGTGCAAGAATATTTGGTGGATGTTGTGGCACAAATCCTGAGTATATTCGTGCTGTTAAAGCAATGCTTGTAGAAGCACAGAAGAATAATGAATTTGAATCAAACAGACAGGAAAGACAACTTGCAATATGTTCTCCTATTAATACTGTAGTAGTTAATCAGCCAAGAATTATTGGTGAAAGAATCAATCCTACAGGTAAAAAGCGTTTTAAACAGGCGTTAGTTGAAAAAGATATGAACTATATTTTAGGACAGGCAACTGAACAGATAGAAGCTGGAGCTGAAATATTAGATGTAAATGTTGGTCATCCTGAAATCGATGAAAAAGAAATGATGATTAAGACTGTAAAAGAACTTCAAGGCATTGTTTCAGTTCCGCTTCAGATCGATTCAACAAAACCGGAAGTTATTGAGGCGGCTTTGCGTGTTTATAATGGTAAGGCAATTGTAAACTCGGTAAATGGCGAAGATAAGGTGTTAGACACGATTCTACCTATAGTTAAGAAGTACGGTGCTGCAGTTATCGGACTTGCATTGGATGAAAATGGTATTCCTGCTGATTATAAAGGACGAGTAGAGATAGCAAAGAAAATTTTAAATAAAGCGTTAAGCTATGGAATACCAAAAGAAGACATTATTATAGACTGTTTGGTTTTAACTGTTTCAGCAGAACAGAAAGCTGCAGGAGAAACTTTAAAGGCATTAAATATTGTTAAAAATGAATTGGGATTAAGAACTGTTTTGGGTGTATCGAACATTTCATTTGGTTTACCAAACAGAGAATTAGTAAATAAGACATTTTTGACAATGGCACTTACAAATGGACTTGATTTGCCTATTATGAATCCGAATGTTCCGTCAATGGTATGGGCTGTAAGAACTTATAAGGTGCTTGCAGATATAGATAAAAATTCAATGGAATTTATTTCCCATGCGGATGAATATACAGAGGTAGTTGGAAACAGTAAAACAAAAGAAGGCGCAGTTCCAGCTGATAATGGTGATGCAAATGACGGTAAGAACAGTAAATTGCTAAAGGCAATGGAACAGGGACTTAAAAATGAGGGGGCAGAACTGACAAGAGCGTATCTTGAAAATAAAGACACCATGGAAATAATAAATGATATGCTTATTCCGGCATTAGATGTTGTGGGTGACAAATTTGAAAAAGGAAAAATATTCCTTCCACAGCTCATTATGGCAGCTGATGTTGCAAAAGTATGTTTTGATGAAGTTAAGAATTATATGTCAGCTAAAGGTGGTCAGTCAGAACAAAAAGGTAAGATTGTAATAGCTACTGTAAAAGGTGATATTCATGATATCGGAAAAAATATTGTGAAAGTAATTCTTGAAAACTATGGTTATAATGTAATTGACCTTGGAAGAGACGTGGACCCTATGAAGGTAGTAGAAGCCGTAAAGGAAAATGATGTAAAACTCGTAGGTTTATCAGCGCTTATGACTACAACATTAGGTTCAATGGAAGATACTATTAATCTTTTGAAAGAAAATAATCTTGACTGTAAAATAATGGTAGGTGGTGCAGTGCTTACTGAAGATTACGCAATGAAAATCGGTGCTGATTATTATGCAAAGGATGCAAAACGAAGTGCAGATATTGCTAAAGAAGTTTTGGGTTAGAGAATATAAAAATAGCGGTGGTAATAGATGGAAATCTGACCACCGTTTTATTATTGTGCTACTCCAATTCTTGACAAAGAGTTAAGTTTGGATATTTTAAATATAAAAATAAAAAAGAACCAACAGTGTTGGTTCTTTTTTATTAAGCACGTTCAACCTTACCTGATCTTAAGCAAGAAGTACAAACGTACATTTTCTTTGCGCCTCCGTTAACTTTAACTTTAACAGATTTGATATTTGATTTCCACATTTTATTTGAACGTCTATGAGAATGGCTCACAGCGTTACCAAAATGAGCACCCTTATCGCAAATTTCACATTTAGCCATAATAGCACCTCCTTACACAAAACAATTAGGTCAAATTAACGTAATTGACCTGACACAAAGAGCATTCTAACAGAAAATATTGCAATTTGCAACAGTTTTTTGTATAAATATAAAAATAAATATAGAAGAAACAGTTTAATCACAAGTACGGATGTATAAATAAATCCACAGTTTCTTATTATTTAGCTCAACAGATATCAATAAGATTAAAGAGCCTGAAAGATGTCTTTTAACTTAATGTTATGATAGCACTTGGTTTATCTGTTTATCTGTTGATAAAATCTGCTTTTATTTTTTTAGAAAAGAATGTATAATATAGTAAGCTATGTATAAAAATGATTTAGAGATATACAGGAGGTATATATATGAAAGGAAAGATGAATACTGATTTAGGTCAGGTTTTAATTAGCCCTGAAGTAATCGCTAAATATGCCGGAACAACAGCATGTGAATGTTTTGGTATTGTTGGTATGGCAATGGTAAGTGTAAAAGACGGTCTTGTTAAATTATTAAAGAGAGATAGCTTATCAAAAGGAATAAATGTTACAATTGATGAAAATAATGAGATTTCAATAGAATTCCATGTTATTATCGCTTATGGTGTTAATATTTCTACAATAGCTGAGAATATTATTTCTAGTGTTAAGTATAAAGTAGAAGCTTATACAGGAATGACAGTTAAGAAAATTAATATATATGTTGAAGGAGTTAGAGTAATAGACTAACTAATTACTCAAGGAGGAAATTATTTTGGTTAATAAGATTGATGCTAGTATGTTTCAAAAAATGTTCTTAGCAGGAGCAAAAAATCTTGAAGCAAAGAAAGAATGGATTAATGAATTAAATGTATTCCCTGTACCGGATGGAGATACAGGTACAAATATGACATTAACAATTATGTCAGCAGCTAAAGAAGTAGGCGGAATTGAAAATCCTGATATGAAAGTAATTGCTAAAGCAATATCATCAGGTTCCTTAAGAGGAGCCAGAGGTAATTCAGGTGTTATCCTTTCCCAGTTATTCAGAGGATTCACAAAGGAAATTAAGACATGTGAAGAAATTGATGCAATGGTTTTAGCAAAAGCCTGCAATAGAGCGGTTGAAACAGCATACAAAGCAGTTATGAAACCTAAAGAAGGTACAATCCTTACAGTTGCAAAAGGAATGGCAGATAAAGCAGCACAAGTAGCTGAAACAGAAGAAGATTTAACAGTAATGATTGATGAAATCATTAAATATGGTGATGATGTACTTAATCAGACACCTGAAATGCTTCCTGTTTTAAAACAGGCCGGAGTTGTTGATTCAGGTGGACAGGGATTAATGCAGGTTGTAAAGGGTGCTTACGATGCATTCCTTGGAAAAGAAATAGACCTTACAATAGAAGATGCAGCTAAACCGGTTGACAAGTCTAAATTAGAAGTTACAGATAATTTTGATATTAAATATGGATACTGCACTGAATTTATTATTAATTTAGATAAAGAAATGCCTATTGAAACAGAAAAAGAATTTAAAGCATATCTTGAATCTATAGGTGATTCTATTGTAGTTGTTGCTGATGATGAAGTAGTAAAGGTTCATGTTCATACTAATGATCCGGGACTTGCTATTCAGAAAGCTCTTACATTTGGATCTCTTTCAAAGATGAAGATTGATAATATGAGAGAAGAGCATCAGGAAAGATTAATTAAAGATGCTGAGAAAGCAGCAACTCAACAGGAAGAAGAAAAAAAGAATGAGCCTAGAAAAGACTATGGATTTGTAGCAATTTCTGTAGGTGAAGGCTTAGATGAAATATTTAAGGGATTAGGAGTTGACTATATTATTTCAGGTGGTCAGACAATGAATCCAAGCACAGAAGATATTTTAGAGGCAGTTGATAAGATAAATGCCGATACAATATTTGTTCTTCCTAATAACAAGAATATTATTCTTGCAGCACAGCAGGCTGAAAGTTTAGTTGAAGATAAAAAGCTTGTTGTAATTCCATCAAAGACAGTTCCTCAGGGAATTGCAGCTATGATTGGATTTGTACAGGAATCTTCAGTAGAAGAAAACAAGGAATCAATGATTGAAAACATGTCATATATAAAGACAGGACAGTCAACTTACGCAGTAAGAGACACAGTTATTGATGATAAGGAAATTCATGAAGGAAATATTATGGGTATAGGTGATGACGGAATCCTTTCAGTAGGTGAAGATATTGCTGATACAACAGTTGATATGATTCGTGAAATGGTTGATGAAGAATCAGAAATTGTCAGCCTTTACTATGGTAGCGATGTGACAGAAGACGATGCAAATGAATTAGCAAAAAAAGTTGAAAAAGCACTTCCGGACGTAGAAGTAGAAGTTTATCCGGGTGGACAGCCAATTTACTATTATATAGCATCAGTGGAATAGGCTTGGAGGAATACGTATGGAAGAAACATTTGTAGAATATATTGTTAAAACAAAAACATCACTTTCAGCAATTGGAATCAGAATAGGATGCATATTTATTGTTATATGTTGCTTTTTACTTACAGCAATTCTTGGAATTTTAGGTGTAACATTAGGTGTACTGGCCATTTATCTCACATATATGGCTTTTCAGATGACAAGTGTAGAATATGAATATTCAATACTTAACAGTGAAATTTCTGTTGATAAAATAATGGGACAGAGAAAAAGAAAAAAAGTTGCTGAATTTGATATGAAAAATGCAGAAATAATGGCAGATGCAGACAGTGAAGAAATTCTTCGCCGTGTTAATAACGGAATGAAGGTTCTTGATTATTCATCAAGGGAAGCCGGAAAATTAAAATATGCTATTATTTTTAACGAAGCAAATGGGATTACCGAAATGATTTTTGAACCAAATGAAAAAATGGTTGAAGCATTACACAAAATAAGACCAAGCATAGTTAGAATTGCAAACATGTAGTCAAATATTTACATTCCTTTATGGAAAGTAATTTATTGACAATAAAAAGAAATTTTGTTAGTGTTAGTTCTAATAACTAAAAACAAAAAAGATAAAGAGAAAGAGAGGAATATTCCAATGGGAAAAATTATTGGTGAAGGAATTACTTTTGATGACGTTTTGTTAGTACCACAGTACTCACAGGTTACACCTAATATGGTTGACTTAACAACACACTTAACAAAGTCTATCAAGTTAAACATTCCAATGATGAGTGCCGGAATGGACACAGTAACAGAACACAGAATGGCTATCGCCATGGCGAGACAGGGTGGTATAGGTATTATCCACAAAAATATGTCAATCCAGGAGCAGGCGGATGAAGTAGACAAAGTAAAACGTTCTGAAAACGGTGTTATTACAGATCCTTTCTATTTGACTCCAGAACATACATTAAAAGATGCTAACGATTTAATGGCAAAATTCAGAATTTCAGGTGTTCCTATTGTTGTAGGAAAGAAATTAGTTGGTATTATTACTAACCGTGATTTAAAATTTGAAACAGATGGTTCAAAGTTGATTAAAGATTCAATGACATCTGAAGGATTAATTACAGCTAAAGAAGGAATTACACTTGAAGAAGCTAAAGCAATTTTAGCTAAGGCAAGAAAAGAAAAACTTCCAATCGTAGATGACGATTTCAATTTAAAGGGATTAATTACAATAAAGGATATTGAAAAACAGATTAAATACCCATTATCAGCAAAGGATGAACAGGGAAGACTTCTTTGTGGTGCTGCAGTTGGTATTACAACAAATGTACTTGAAAGAGTAGATGCTTTAGTAAAGGCTAAAGTTGACGTTATTGTAATTGATTCAGCTCATGGTCATTCACAGAACATTTTTAATACTTTAAAATTAATTAAAGATAAATATCCTGATTTACAGGTAATAGCAGGTAATGTTGCAACAGGAGCTGCTACAAAGGATTTAATCGAAGCAGGAGCAGATGCAGTAAAGGTCGGTATTGGACCTGGATCAATTTGTACAACAAGAGTTGTTGCAGGTATTGGTGTACCACAGATTACAGCTATTATGGATTGTTACGAAGTGGCTAAAGAATATGGAGTACCTATTATTGCAGATGGTGGAATCAAGTTTTCAGGTGACATTGTAAAAGCAATCGCTGCAGGTGGAAATGTTTGTATGATGGGTTCAATGTTTGCAGGTTGTGATGAAGCACCTGGTACATTTGAATTATTCCAGGGAAGAAAATACAAAGTATACAGAGGTATGGGTTCAATTGCTGCTATGGAAAATGGTAGTAAAGACAGATACTTCCAGACAGATGCTAAGAAACTTGTTCCAGAAGGTGTTGAAGGACGTGTTGCTTACAGAGGAACATTGGAAGATACAGTATTCCAGTTAATGGGTGGTCTTAGATCAGGTATGGGATATTGTGGAGCTAAGGACATTGAAACATTAAAAGAAACAGGACAGTTTGTTAAGATTTCAGCAGCTTCATTAAAGGAAAGCCATCCACATGACATCCATATCACAAAAGAAGCTCCAAACTATAGTACAGAAGTTTAATATTTACTTAATATAGTTTGAAATAATTGTGAATTATAAAATTTTACTATGTAAAATCATAATAATATGTTAAAATTAAAAGGACTTTTGCGGAATGTAGAAGTCCTTTTATATTATGCAGAGGTGTCATTATACTTAATTTTTGTTTAGAAAATGATAAAGGTGTAAATGAGTTGAAAAATAACGGTTACTAAATGAAGCAGTTTAGTGATTGCTTATAAAATTGACACGTGTATAAAATTTGAATTATATGAGGAGAAAGTAATGAAAGTATTAAAGAAGATTTGGGTTCCGGTCTTAATTGCGATTATATTAATTGCATTTGGTGGGGCAGTATATTATCAAAAGGCAGTAGTTCCTAAAAAGGAAATTGATAAAAAAGCAGGAATTACATCCGGTAAATTAGATGATTATATTACATTAGGAGAATATAAAGGTTTATCATGTGAAGTTACACAAGATGATATCGATGAATCAATAAAAGAAGAAACACAGACATATACAGAAGTTGACAGAGAAGCAAAAGAAGGCGATTGCGTTGAAATTACATATACAGGTTATGTAGACGGAGAAAAGGACAAGAATATCAGCCAGAGTAATTGTGAATTATATGTTGGACAGGAAGAAAGCCTTTATGCAGAATTTACAAATGCAGTTGTTGGACATAAGGCAGGAGATAAAGTAGAATATCAGGCAAAAGATACAGATGACATAAATTATGTTGCGGAAAAAGATTCTGATTACACGGGCAAAAACGTTAAGTTTACGCTTAAACTTGTATCTGTAAGCGAAGAAGAAACAGAAGATGTAACAGATAAATGGGTAAAGGATAATTATAATGAAGATTATGGAATTTCAACAGTAAAAGAATTCTATAAATGGAATGAGGATTATGTTCTTGAAAACAAAAAGAGTGATTTATGGCAGAGTGCAGTTGATAATGCAACAATGAATGGATATCCTCAGGAAATGTATGATAGTGTAAAAGAAGAATTTGATTCGGATGCAGCATATTATGCAGACTCTTATGGAATTACAGTTGATGAATATTTGTATGATTTCTCAGGATATACAGAAGAAAGCTTACAGGAAGAATATTTAAATGAAGTAAAATCTAATCTTGTAATGTGGAAAATTGTTGAAAAAGAAAATTTGACAGCTTCATCATCTGAAATCGAAGATAAATACGAAGAATTATATGCTGATTGCGGATATGATAATGTTGAAGATATGAAGAAAGATTATACTGATAAAGAAATTGAAGAAGCAGTGTTACTTGATAAAGCTATGGATGTTGTGTACGATAATGCAAATATAACAAAATCTTATAGCTTGCCAAAATAAAACTGTAATAAGTTTACAAGTTTTATTATTGAAATACAGGAAAGTTGTTATATAAAATTGATTTATAAGTCAGTAATGAAAAAATAAATAAGACAATAAAGATAGATAGAACAGATAATATGAACGATGTAATTTTGCAAGTGTTATTTGTTCTATTTTTTGTCTAGAGTAAGAACAACTGAATGCGATGAATTATTTAGTTACACAAGACCTGATGGAACATCCTACTTTACAGCGTTTAATCAGGCAGTAATTGATGATTGGACAAGAAGAGCAGAGAATTTGGCAGAGGATTATGATACTCCTGTAGAAGTAGTGAATGCGTGGATGAAATCTCCTACGCATAAGGCAAATATTATGAATGGAGAATTTGAGTACATAGGAATTGGATGTGTTAAAGTTGGGGAACATATATATTGGACACAGGAATTCTTAACAAGATAATGAATAACAGAAAATATACGGTGTTTTATAAAAAAATAAATACAAAATAAATTATAGCATTTGAAGTTGACAAAGCAACTTTAAATGCTATAATTGTGTTTGAATAAAGAAAACGTTGACGAGACGAGTAGATTAGCAGGAGGGCTACAGAGAGAAGCACCAAGGCTGGAAGTGCTTTGCGGATGGCTAATTGAAAACTACCTCTGAGTGACCCCAATCAGGTCCGGTGATTCCGTTATAATCGCAATGAGAGGCCTATGTAAAATAGACAATCAGGGTGGAACCGCGAGATATTCGTCCCTGCTTACTAATTGTAAGCAGGGCTTTTTTATTGTATTAATGAGTCTGGCTTACAAGAAATAATTATCAGATGTGTAAAGGAGAAAGTGAAAATGAAGATTACTTTAAAAGATGGCTCAGTAAGAGAGTATTCAGAACCAATGACAGTAAACGACATCGCATTTGACATTTCAGGCGGGCTTGGAAGAGCAGCATGTGCAGGAGAAATTGATGGCGAAGTTGTAGATTTAAGAACAACAGTAGACAAAGATTGTAATTTAAATATTTTAACATTTAAAGATGAAGCTGGAAAAGCTGCATACAGACACACTACATCACATGTTCTTGCAGAAGCAATTAAGAATTTGTATCCTGATGTAAAATTAGCTATTGGACCTTCTGTTGATAATGGATTTTATTATGATTTTGACAGCGAACCATTTTCAAGAGAAGATTTAGATAAAATCGAAGCTGAGATGAAGAAAATCATTAAGAAAGGTGCTAAACTTGAAAGATTTACACTTCCTAGAGAAGATGCAATCAAGTATATGGAAGACAGAAATGAACCTTACAAGGTAGAACTTATTAAAGATTTACCGGAAGATTCGATTATATCTTTCTATAGTCAGGGTGAATTTGTTGATTTATGTGCAGGACCACATTTGATGTCAACAAAGTCAATTAAAGCATTTAAATTGACATCTTCATCAATGGCATACTGGAGAGGTGATTCTAATAAAGCAAGACTTCAGAGAATTTACGGAACAGCATTTGACAGCAAAGATGATTTAAAAGCTTATTTAGATGAACTTGAAGAAGCAAAGAACAGAGACCATAATAAACTTGGTAGGGAAATGGAACTCTTTACAACTGTAGATGTAATCGGACAGGGACTTCCATTACTTATGCCAAAGGGACAGAAGATGGTTCAGAAATTACAAAGATGGATTGAGGACCTTGAAGATAATGAATGGGGTTATGTACGTACAAAGACTCCATTAATGGCAAAGAGTGATTTGTATAAAATTTCAGGACACTGGGATCATTACAAAGAAGGAATGTTTGTATTAGGCGATGAAGAAAAAGATAAAGAAGTATTTGCACTTCGCCCAATGACATGTCCATTCCAATACTATGTATACAAAGCAAGCCAGAAGAGTTATAGAGATTTGCCATGCAGATATGGCGAAACATCTACACTTTTTAGAAATGAAGATTCAGGTGAAATGCATGGACTTACAAGAGTTCGTCAGTTTACAATTTCAGAAGGTCATCTTATTGTAAGACCTGACCAGATGGTTAAAGAATTTAAGGATTGTATAGCATTAGCTCAGTACTGTTTACAGACTTTAGGATTAGAAGAAGATGTAACATATCATCTTTCAAAATGGGATCCTGAAAATAAAGAAAAATATATCGGAGAACCTGAAGTATGGAATGAAACAGAACAGGATATTAGAAATGTTTTAAATGAATTAAATATCCCATTTGTAGAAGATGTTGGTGAAGCAGCGTTTTACGGACCAAAGGTAGATATCAATGCAAAGAATGTATATGGAAAAGAAGATACAATGATTACAATTCAGTGGGATGCTTTATTAGCTGAACAGTTTGATATGTATTACATTGATGAAAATGGAGATAAGGTAAGACCATATATCATCCATAGAACATCTATCGGATGCTATGAAAGAACACTTGCATGGTTAATTGAAAAATATGCAGGCAAGTTTCCAACATGGTTATGTCCTGAACAGGTAAGAGTTTTATCAATTTCAGATAAATATGTTGACTATGCAGAAAAAGTAGCTGCAGAACTCAAGAAAAACGGAATTGATGTTACTGTTGATGGAAGATCAGAAAAGATTGGATATAAGATTAGAGAAGCACGTTTAGACAAACTTCCTTATATGCTTGTTGTAGGACAACAGGAAGAGGCTGATGGAACAGTATCTGTAAGAAGCAGATTTGCAGGTGATGAAGGAATTAAGAAATTAGATGAATTTATTGATGCAATTTGCAAAGAAATCAGAACAAAAGAAATCAGAAAAGAAATTCCATTAGAAGAGAGAAAATAATACTGATTTAAAAATTTTGTTTATTAAATAAAATGCATAAAAAAAGAACAATTGAAGAAAATAAGCATATCGGAAAATTTCCGAAATATATAATTGGAGGACGAAGATATGCCTATTTTAAATTGTTCAGTTCAAAATTGCTATTATAACAAAGAAAAGAAGTGCTGTCTTGATGGAATAAGAGTGGAAGGAAGCACAGCAGATACTGTTAACTCAACAGCCTGTGGAAGTTTTAAGGAACAGGGTGAAGGAAGCTATACAAGTGATTGTCATTGTGGAATGTCACCGGAAACAAAATTACAGGTGCAGTGCGAAGCAGTTAAATGTACATTTAATGGTGATAAAAAATGTTGCGCAGATCGTATAGGAATTGAAGGTAATGGTGCAAAGCATTATACTGAAACAGCCTGTGGAACATTTAAGCCTGAATAAAATGTAAAATGATAAATAGAATTAAAAATAGCGATTTTAAAATATCATTTTAGAGACAGATAGTAAATTTATCTGTTTGATTAAAGTTAAAAACAAAACTTAAAAAACAAATAAATCAAAAAAATGCGAAGAGATTAAAAAAATGTATTGACATATGTATTGCAAGATGGTAATATATATGTCGATGTATAAAACAAAGCAGAGTATCCACTCTCACCCAGACACATAGAGGTGATTCGAGGTTAACATTTAATTCATTTGATTTGAGTTTTTAGTGGATAGTCTGACTATCCACTTTTTTTATGGAGGTGCAATACCATTAGCGAGTTAATGATTAATGAACAGATTAGGGACAAAGAAATAAGACTCATTGGTTCAGATGGAGAACAGCTTGGAATTATGTCTTCAAGAGAAGCATTGAAGAAGGCTGAAGAAGCTGAATTAGATTTAATTAAGATTGCCCCAAAGGCTCAGCCACCTGTTTGCAAGATTATGGATTACGGAAAGTATAGATATGAATTGCAGAAGAAGGAAAAGGAAGCCAAGAAAAAACAAAAGTCAGTAGAAATTAAGGAAATCAGATTATCTCCTAACGTTGAGATTAATGATTTGAAGACAAAGGCTAATAATGCAAGAAAGTTCTTAGAAAAGGGTGACAAAGTTAAAGTAACTCTTAGATTCAGAGGACGTGAGATGGCTCATATTAGTAGTAGTGCGCATGTTTTAGATGACTTTGCTAAGTTATTAGAAGATATATCAGTAATAAGCAAAAAAGCTAAACTTGAAGGTAGAAACATGACAATGTTTCTCGAACAAAAGCGATAGGCTAGAGTTTAAATTAAGGAGGAATATAAAATGCCAAAAATCAAGACAAGCAGAGCAGCTGCAAAACGTTTTAAAGTTACAGGAACAGGTAAACTTAAAAGAAACAAAGCTTATAAGTCACATATTTTAACAAAGAAATCAACTAAGAGAAAAAGAAATCTTAGAAAAGCAACAGTTACTGATGCTACAAACGTAAAAAATATGAAGAAGATTTTACCTTATTTATAATTCTGAGTAGGAGGAAATTATCATGGCAAGAATTAAAGGCGGAATGAACGCTAGAAAAAAACATAATAGAGTATTAAAGCTCGCTAAGGGTTACAGAGGAGCAAGATCAAAACAGTATAGAGTAGCAAAGCAGTCAGTAATGAGAGCTTTGACTTCAGCTTATGCTGGTAGAAAGCAGAAAAAGAGACAGTTCAGACAGTTATGGATTGCAAGAATTAACGCTGCAGCTAGAATGAATGGTCTTTCATACAGCAAATTTATGTATGGTCTTAAATTAGCAGGTGTTGAAATGAACAGAAAGATGTTAGCTGAAATGGCAGTTAACGATGCTGAAGGATTTACTAAATTAGTAGAAGTTGCTAAAGCAAAATTAGCATAATTTTAATATATTTAATACTTATAAAAAAGCAGTGAGTTATTCTCACTGCTTTTTTATTTTCACAAAAGAATCACAATTTGAACGAAATAACGTCACAATTGAAACATAGAATATACAAGAAAGTTATTGTAACGATACAATGCAATAAAATAGTAGGAGGAAAGACATGAGTATTGTAGAGATAAACAATCTTGTAAAAAAATATGGAGATAACGTTGCAGTTAATGATTTGAGTCTTAATATTGATTCAAAAGGTGTCTATGGATTTTTAGGACCAAATGGTGCAGGAAAATCTACGACAATGAACGTATTAACAGGGTATATAGGTGCAACATCAGGAACTGTTAAAATTAATGGATATGACATTTTTAAAGAGCCTGAGGAGGCAAAAAAGAATGTTGGCTATTTGCCGGAGATTCCACCTCTTTATCAGGATATGACTGTATATGAATATTTGGAATTTGTATCTAAGATAAAGAAAATAAAGAAGGTAGAAAGAAAGGCTTGCATAGAACAGTCTTTGGAAATGACAAGAACGACAGAAGTTAGCGAACGACTTATTAGGAATTTGTCAAAAGGATATAAGCAAAGAGTAGGAATTGCGCAGGCGATTATGGGAATGCCTGACCTTATTATTTTAGACGAGCCAACAGTAGGTCTTGATCCAAAACAGATAATAGAAATTAGAGATTTGATTAGAAATTTGGGAAAAGAGCATACTGTAATTTTGAGCTCGCATATTTTGACTGAAATAAGTGAAGTATGTGAGAATATATTTATTATTTCTCAGGGCAAACTTGTGGCTTCAGGTAGGGAAGAAGAATTAATTGAAGAACTTGCAGGAGAAAACAGAATTGAGGCTATTATTAAAGGTGATGCGAATGAAATAGAAAATATACTTGATAAATTTGGATGCAAACATTCAATTGAAACTTTAGATGATGAAAAATGTAAAGCACAGATAGTGACATCACGTGATATTGATATAAGAGAAGGATTGTTCTTCGCATTGGCAGAAAAGAAAATGCCGTTATTAGAACTTAAGTTTAAGACTAAATCTCTTGAAGATTTATTTATTGAACTTACGACTGAATATAAGGCACAGCCAAAGAAAAAAAGTCTTAAGTTTAAAAAGAAAAATTCAGAAAAATTGGATGATAAAAACTTAGCAGATAATTTAAAAAATGAAGAAAAAGAAGTGCAGGAGGTAGAAAAATAATGCTAGCAATATATGAAAAGGAACTTAAATCATATTTTACTTCAGTAATTGCCTGCCTGTTTATAGCAGTTACAACATTTATAGCAGGTATATTCTTTATCTATTATAATCTTACATATGGCTATACACAAATGTATGCTGCATATAATGCATTACTAATTTTAGTATTTACAATACCAATTCTTACAATGAAAATTGTTGCAGATGAACGAAGACTTAAAACGGACCAGTTGATTTTGACATCTCCTATTTCAGTTGGAAAAACAGTTGTAGGTAAGTTTTTGGCGTTGGTTACAATATATTTGATACCTGTTTTAATAATGTGTGTATATCCACTTATTTTATCCAGATTTGGCGAAGTGTCATTTAGATTGGCATACACAAATATATTAGGATTATTTTTATATGGCTGTGCATTTATTGCAATAGGTGTATTTATTTCATCCATAACGGAAAGTCAGGTTATATCGGCCATTTTAAGCATAGTAATTTTATTTATGGGTTACATGATGAACTCCTTAGAAAATATGATTTCATCTTCAGGAAATGTACTTACAAAAATACTTGGCGCATTTGATTTGTTGTCACCTGTAGATGAATTTATGAGTGGTGTAATTTCTCTTTTTGGAGTAGTTTATTATCTGACAATTATTGTTTTGTTCCTATTCCTCACTTGTCAATCAATACAAAAAAGAAGATGGAACGTATCTAAGGCAACTATTTCAACAGGTGTATTTAGCACGGGATTTATCGCTGTAGCAATCGTAGTAGCAGTATTTGTAAATCTTGTTGCAGGTAAGGTTACAGATAAATCTTCATGGGCAAGCATAGACATGACAGCGTCTAAGTTGTATTCAATAACAGATGATACAAAGAAAATGTTGAAGAAAATAAATGATGACGTTGTTATCTATGTTATGGCAGCTAAAGATGGCAGTGATGATACAATAAAGAAAACATTAAAAAATTACGAAAATAGCTCAAAGCATATAAGTGTTGAATATAAAGATACAAAATTAAATCCTTATTTTTACGCAGATTATACAGATTCAGCACCTACATCAAATAGTTTAATTGTTGTAAATAAAAAGACAAATAAGTCAAAGGTTGTAGATTACAATAACATTTATGAAGCAGATACAAGTTCATATTACACTACAGGCTCCACATCTTACACAGGATATGACTGTGAAGGTCAGTTAGACAGTGCTATATCATATGTGTTATCAGATAAGAATCCGGTTGTTTATCAGATAACAGGACATGATGAAATTGGAATGGGCTCGAAGTTTTCAGATGCAATTTCTAAAATGAATTGTGATGTTGAAGAAATAAAATTAGCAAGTATGGACAGTTTATCAGTTGATGATTGCGAAATGATAATGATTTTAGGACCTACAAAGGATTATTCTAAAGATGAGGCACAGAAAGTTATTGATTATTTAAATGCCGGAGGAAAAGCAATTATTGCATGTGAGGCTTACAAGAGCGCACAGACAGATAAACCAAATTTTGAATCGATATTAGAAGCATTTGGAGTGAAAGTTGTTGAAGGTGTTATAACTGAAAATGATACAGATTTCTACTCAAATCAGTACGGACCATTCTTTACATTTGCAAACGGCTCAGGAAGTTTTGCGTCAGGAATAGATAACTATATAATTGCTCCATATGCAAAAGGATTACAACAGGCAAATAAAGATGACTCTTCAATAACATATACATCTTTAGCAACAACATCAAAAGCAGTATCAAAAACACATTTGAAAAGTGCAAAAAAATATACTAAAGAAGATGGAGATGTTGAAGGAACATTTGATTTAGGAGCACAAATAAAGAAGAGTGTAACAAGCGAAAATGAAAATGGAGAAAGCACAACTACAGAAACCAACATTTTGGCGTTAAGTTCAGTTTATATGTTAGATGACAATATGAATGAACTTGTTGCAGACGCAAACCTTGAAATGTTCAATAATGCTTTAAGTGAGTATATTAATACAGATGATTCTGTAGAGACTTTGTCAATTCCTTCAAAGAGCCTCCAGGCTTCTCAGTTGACAATTACAGCATCAGTTTCAAGACTTGTAGGAATAATTGTTGCAGTTGTACTTCCTATAGCTATTTTAGTTGCGGGAATCGTAATTTGGACTAGAAGGAGAAAGAGATAATGAATAAACAGAAAAAACAATTTGTTGTAGTAGTTATTTTGATGGCAGTATGTATCATTGGTTATTTTGGCGTTGGTAAATTTTATAAAAATCAGGAAGAAAAAGAATATGAAAATAAAGAGGCAACTGCAATAACGGCATTTGAGTTAAAAGATTATGAAAAAATAACAGCTTTTAACTATATAACAAATGGCACATCGATTACATTAACAAAAGATAGCGATGGAAAATGGCATGATTCAAGCGATGCATCAGTAAATATAAGCAAAGATTCAGTTGAAACTGATATGCTTGCAAAACTTGTGTCAGTAACTGCAGATGAAAAAATTGCTAAAAAGGACGACGTATCTCAATATGGATTTACCATAGATGATAATGGAAATGTAATTGCAGAGACAAATACAATAGCGCTTACAGACGAGGATAACACAACGTATACATTGTATATTGGAAAAGAAAATCCTTATGATACAAGTAAATATTATATGATGGTTGAAGGTAATGATAATATTTATTTGGTTGACTCAGATATTCAAACGGCATTTTCGAAGAATATATCAGATATAACTGAGACAACAACAGAAGCTGCGACACAAGAGAGCACAGAAGTACAGACAGAAGAAATAACTGATGAGGCTGAAGCGAGAACAAATTAGTAAGAAATAGTAAAATATTGAAAAATGTAAACATAGAACTGTGAAGACAGAACAAATAAATAATTTTATGATTATCCAAAAAAAGTTGATTTATAATAATTAAATATAAATCAACTTTTGGGTATTATAATGATAAAGCAAGGGTGAAATTATAAAGATAGTTAAATTTAATTGATGTTAATTAATAAAAAATGATGAATAGAAAAGGTAAATTCAATCTTGTAAGAGTGAATTACACTACAAATTAAACTACTAGTTAAAAAAATTAAAAAAAATGAAAAAAGTTGTTGACAAAAGTTGCACAAATGGTTATATTAATAAAGCAGTTTGATTGCAACGGGATCTTAGCTCAGCTGGGAGAGCACCTGCCTTACAAGCAGGGGGTCACAGGTTCGAGCCCTGTAGGTCCCATTTATATGGCGAAGTAGCTCAGTTGGCTAGAGCACACGGTTCATACCCGTGGTGTCGAGGGTTCGAATCCCCCCTTCGCTACTTAAGAAGGTTCTGATTAAGGAAACCTTCTTTTTTTTCGTTTATTTAGAAGGTTTATGAAATTTATAAGAAAAAATTGAGCAGTGATTATTTGTTACAAAATTTGTAATCTTTGTAGATAAAAATACATGAATAGTGTTATACTAAAAAATATGTGTCAGAGAGTGTATAAATATAGTATTTTAATTAACAAGTCGTATATCGACTGAGATATAGAAAAATGCTATAATATATATTTGAATTAATTTGTTGTATTTATTAAAGGAAATAGATTATGAGAATTGGAATGGGATATGATGTTCATAGATTAGGAAAAGAGAGAAAATTAATTTTGGGTGGAGTTACAATTCCGTATGAATATGGATTGATTGGTCACTCAGATGCTGATGTTGTTGTTCATGCTATTATGGACGCACTTCTTGGTGCAGCTGCACTTGGAGATATCGGAAAACATTTTCCTGACAATGATGAACAATATAAAGATATATCGAGTATTATATTATTAGAACACGTAGGAAAATTGTTAAAAGATAACAATTATACAATTGGAAATATTGATGCAACAATTATTGCACAAAAACCAAAACTTGCTCCATATAGAGAACAGATGGTAAAAAACGTAGCGAAAGCTTTAAATATAAACGAAAATCAGGTTTGTATTAAAGCAACGACAGAGGAAGGATTAGGATTTACAGGAGAAGGCTTGGGAATTTCATCTCAGGCGATTGCACTGCTTAATTAAGTTATGAAGGATGTAGAATTAAAAGATATTAGAATTGAAGACTACAATAAGTTACAGAAATATTATTTAATGAGAAGGCCAGAGACGGCAGACAGTAATTTGTTGGATTTATATATGTGGACTGATTGTTATCCAACACAATATTTTTGTAATGAAAAAGGTGTGATGTGGGTAGCAAAAAGCGAAGATAATAAATATTATTCTTCAGTTCCATGTTGCAGGAACGAAGATTTAAAAGAGTGCTTTTATGATACTCAAAAATACTTTAATGAAGTTTTAAATAAGAAGCTTGTTATGTATGTAGTTGATAAAGAAGCAGTTGATATTCTTAATTTGCCGGAAGATAAGTATACTGTAATTCCTGATAGAACTTATTATGATTATGTATATGATGCTCAAAAATTACAGACATTAAGTGGTAGAAAATATCATAAAAAAAAGAATCATTACAATGCATTTTGTAGGGAATATGAAGGAAGATATGAATTTAAACTGTTAGATAGTACGCATCATGATGAGATAATGGATTATTTGGAAAATTGGAAACAGCATAAAGAGCATACAGAAGAAAAAGAATTTATAGATTTTGAAGCAATTGGAATCAAATATCTTTTAGAACATGAAAATGTATTTGATTATAAAATCGGCTCAGTTTATATAGATGATAAATTAGAAGCGTTTACTATTGGAAATTACTACAAACAGGAAGATATGGTTTATATTCCTGTGGAAAAAGCTAATCCAAACATTCGTGGTTTATATACTTTTATATGTAGCGAGTTCTTAAAAGTAGCATTTCCAAATGCAGCAAAAGAAAACAGAGAAGACGATATGGGATTAGAAGGACTAAGAAAGTCAAAATTGTCATATAATCCAATATATATGGTTGAAAAATATACAATAATTCAAAAATAGTTTCTAATTGTTCGATTAGAAATTGTTTGAATATCAGGAGATGGAACATGATTAGATATTTAGAAAAAAACGAAAAACTGAATATCCGAAGTATTTATGAACAATGCTTTCAAGATAGTAAGGAATATACGGATTACTATATGAATAATTGTTTTAAGAATAATTTTGTTGCAGTTGATGAAGAGGACGGAGAAATTATTGGTGCAGTACATTTGATACCAAAGACTGTAACAACAGGTAAGCTTAAAACTAATGTATTTTATATATACGGTGTATCAACATTAGAAAAATACAGAAGAAAAGGTGTAATGAAATCAATATTCAAGTATATTCTTAGTGATATGTATGAAGATATGGAGGCATTCACATATTTGATTCCATCAGATGAGACAAACGCCATGATTTATAGAAAACTAGGCTTTGAGTATGTAATGGATAAAGAACTACAGAAAAAGGAAGAAGCAAGGAAAAAACCTAGCCATTCACTTATTCTTAGAAAGGCAGAGCCTTCTGATTTCCCAAGATTAGCAATTTTTGCTGAGTCGGCAATGGAAGAAAGGTATGATGTGTCTTTGACTAAAAATAGAGATTATTTTAAAAAAATGAATGATTTATTAGAAGTTGAGGATGGCAGAATCGAAATTTATGTTGAGAATAAGGTTGTTGTAGGATATCGAATAGTTGTAGATGATGAAGCAATTGAGGAAGTTCTTGACAATGAAACACAAAGTATGACATGGTTGCTAAATGAAAAAAAGCCATATGCCATGGCAAGAATTATAAATTTAAGAAAAACACTAAGACTTATAGGAATGAGAGGAGTAGGACAGTTTGTGATAGAAATTGAGGATTCAGTCCTTCCGGGAAATAATGGAAGATTTAAAATTTCCTATGAGCATACAAATATAAAAATGGAGCCAACAACTGAAGAAGCAGAGTTTCATGTTACAATTGGACAGTTGACACAACATGTATTTGGTTATAAATTAATTGATGGATTGCCTGAAGTCTGTATGAAGCACGGATTTTTTATTAATGATTATGTATAGAAATTATCATTACAAGTGTGTATAATCTATGTTGATATCTATGAATATAGGTTATTGATATTTATAGAAGGAAGTAAAAAGAGGGATTTAAAATGGGATTCATTCAATATTATAAAGAGCAGGTGGAAGTAATTAAGGATAGAGACCCTGCAATTAAAACAAATTTAGAAGCATTGTTATACCCAAGTTTTTGGGCAATATATAAATATAGAAAAGCTCATAAGTTATATGAAAAAGGACACGTATTTCGTGCAAGAATGATATCACAAAGAGCTGCAAGAAAGACTGGAATAGAAATTCATCCTGCAGCACAGATTGGTAAAGGATTATTTATTGACCATGGTCATGGAGTTGTTATTGGTGAGACAACAATAATAGGAGATAACGTAACTTTGTACCAGGGTGTTACATTAGGTGGTTCAGGAAAGGAAAAAGGTAAAAGACATCCAACTTTGCAGGATAATGTAATGGTTGGAGCGGGAGCTAAAGTATTAGGCTCATTTACAATTGGAGAAAATTCTAAAATTGGAGCAGGTTCTGTTGTTTTAGAAGAAGTGCCTCCGAATTCAGTAGTTGTAGGTGTACCGGGTGAAATTGTAAAACAGGATAATGTAAGAATGCCAAGGCTCGATTTGGATCAGGTTAATATGCCAAATCCTGTTCAGTTGGAAATAAAACAACTTAAAAAAGAAAATCTCGAATTAAAAGAAATAATGATGAAACTAGCAAATCATATTAAGGAGTAATAAGATGCAAATATACAATACGCTGACGAAGAAAAAAGAAATATTTAAACCGATAGACGAAAAACAGGTAGGAATGTATACATGTGGGCCTACAGTTTATCATTATGCACATATTGGAAACTTAAGAAGTTACATAATGGAAGATGTTCTTGAAAAAGAATTAAGATACGAAGGATATAATGTAAAAAGAGTCATGAACATTACTGATGTAGGTCATTTGTCAAGTGATGCCGACACAGGTGAGGATAAGATGCTTAAAGGAGCAAAAAGAGAACATAAGACAGTTCTTGAAATTGCAAAGTTTTATACAGATGCTTTCTTTAGCGATTGTAATAAATTAAACATCAAAAGACCTGATGTAGTTGAACCAGCAACAAATTGTATAGATGAATTTATTAAAATGATTTCCGGATTGTTAGAAAAAGGATATGCATATATCGCAGGTGGAAATGTATACTTTGATACATCAAAATTGGACAAATACTATACTTTGTCAAGCCATAATGAAGATGACTTGATGGTTGGTGTAAGAGATGATGTTGATGTTGATGAAAATAAAAGAAACAAGACTGATTTTGTATTGTGGTTTACCAAGTCAAAGTTTGACGATCAGGAATTAAAATGGGATAGCCCATGGGGAGTAGGATATCCGGGATGGCATATTGAATGCTCATGCATAAGTATGAAGCATTTAGGTGAAAATTTAGATTTGCATTGCGGAGGAATTGATAACATTTTCCCTCATCATACGAACGAAATTGCACAGAGTGAAGCATATATTGGACATAAATGGTGTAATTACTGGTTCCATGTTCATCATTTAAATGATAAGCAAGGTAAAATGAGTAAATCAAAAGGTGATTTTCTTACAGTATCTCTTTTAGAGGAAAAAGGATATAATCCACTTGTGTACAGAATGTTTTGTTTACAGTCTCATTACAGAAAACCATTGCAATTTTCGTATGAAGTATTAGATTCAGTTGCTGCAGGATATAAGAAATTAAAGAATAGAATTGCTAAATTAGACAAAGAAGGAACTGTTAATGAGGCAAAGGCAGCTGAATATAAAAAGAAATTTATAGAAATAGTTGGAAACGATTTAAATACAGCATCAGGTATTACTTTAATTTATGACTTATTAAAAGATGATGTAAATGATGCAACAAAGAGATACATTATTGAAGATTTTGATAAAGTATTATCTTTGGATTTATTGGAAAATGAAAATGCACAGGAAAGTTCAGACGTAGATTCTGAAATGGAACAGTATATTAATGAAATGATTTCAAAGCGAGCTGAAGCTAAGAAGGCAAAAGATTTTGCAACAGCAGATGCTATAAGAGAAGAACTTGCAGCTAAAGGAATTGTTTTGAAAGATACAAGAGAAGGAACAACATGGACAAAAGCGTAAATAATAACGACATTTTTAAAAGCATAAAAGAATCCATGGGATTAAAAGAAATTAATATAGTTGATTATTCACCTTTGACATTGGCTTACATTGGGGATGGAATTTATGAAATTGTAATCAGAACAATGATAGTTGATGAAGCAAACAGGCAGGTTAACAAAATTCATAAAGCAGCTGCAGATTTAGTAAAAGCTAAAACCCAATCAGATATGATACTTAGTCTTTATGAAGATTTGACTGAAGATGAGGCTCGTGTTTATAAGCGTGGAAGAAATGCTAAAGCTATAACAAGGGCAAAGAATGCATCAATGGGTGATTACAGAAGAGCAACAGGTTTTGAGGCTGTAATGGGATATTTATATTTGACTGAGCAGTCTGAAAGAATGATGGAACTTATAAAAAAAGGATTAAACAATATTAAAGAGGATAAGGAATAAGCTTTAAGATTAAGAGGAAATAGAATGAGATATAGCGAGTTGACTTTAGAAGGACGTAATGCTGTAATTGAGGCGTTCCGTGCGGGAAAAACAATCGATAAATTGTTTGTATTAGAGCATTGTCAGGAAGGCTCGATGAACACAATTATCAGAGAAGCTAAGAAAAAAGATACAATTATAAATTATGTTAAAAAAGAACGTCTGGATCAAATGTCTGAAACAGGAAAACATCAGGGAGTAATAGCGTATGTAGCTGCATATGATTATGCTACAGTTTATGATATTCTTGAAAGGGCAAGAGAAAAAGATGAACAGCCTTTCATTATAGTTTTAGACAATATTGAAGACCCACATAATTTAGGGGCAATAATAAGAACTGCTAATTTAGCAGGTGCACATGGAGTTATTATATCAAAACACAGAGCAGCAGGGTTAACAGCAACAGTTGCAAAGGCTTCAGCAGGTGCAATAAACTATACTCCTGTAGCAAAGGTTACTAATATAGCAAAAACAATTGAAAAACTTAAAGACCAAGGATTATGGTTTGTATGCGCTGACATGGGTGGAACAAGAATGTATGACCTTGATTTGAAAGGACCTATAGGTCTTGTTATAGGAAATGAGGGAGAAGGAGTAAGTAGACTTGTAAAAGAAAAATGCGACTTTATTGCTTCAGTGCCTATGTTTGGAGATATAGATTCCCTTAATGCTAGCGTTGCTACAGGTGTTTTAGCATATGAAATTGTAAGACAGAGAATGCTATAATATATTAAATGCTTTGTTTGATAGACAGAGAAGACTATAATGAATGAAATTCTGATAGAAAGATGATTATATAGTTTTAATTTTTTTAAAGTGTAATTAAAATTTAGCATTAAGTATTAAATAGAAAAAATAAGAATCAGCAAATCAGATGCTGATTCTTATTTTTTAGAAGCTCCCGACGGGACTTGAACCCGAGACCTCTACCTTACCAAGGTAGCGCTCTACCGACTGAGCTACGGGGGCTTAATTAATTTAACTTAAATGATAATAACATAAAGATAGTAAATAGACAATAGAAAAAAGTAAATGTAATTTATTTGATTGTACAAATTGTATTGCTTAATTGAAATGTTAACGATTAAAAAAATAAAATAATTGTGCAAAATTCATAAAAAAACATTGCAATATTGAAAAAGATTGTGCAAAATGATAAACTATATACAATTGGAAATTGGGGAATGATTATAATGAGCTATATGATGTGTTTGAAGGAGGACTTTTTTAATGAGAAAATTATCTAAGAAAATACTTTCTTTGTATGCAAAGAAAGCAATTATTGGCTTAGCATCAGTTGCGATGGTTGCGACTATGTCGTTGAGTACAATAAATGTGTCACCGGTTAAGGGAGCGACAACTTCATCAACGTTAGTATGGAGTGATGAATTTAATGGGAATTCTATTGACGCTTCAAAATGGGGATTTGAAATAGGAACAGGTTCAAATGGATGGGGAAATAATGAACAACAGTACTATACCAATAGAACAGATAATGCATATGTTGCTGATGGAGCGTTACATATTAGAGCTAAAAAAGAAGCGTATGGTGGAAAAAATTATACATCAGCAAGACTTAATACAAATGGAAAATTTACATTTACATATGGATATGTAGAAGCAAGACTTGCGCTTCCGTCTAGTCAGGGAATTTGGCCTGCATTTTGGATGTTGGGAGCAAATATTGGAAGTGTAGGTTGGCCATCGTGTGGTGAAATAGACATTATGGAAGCAATAAATGCAGAAAATAAAACATATGGTACATGTCATTGGAATGCAAATGGACATGCAGAATATGGAAAACCAACTGGAAATTTTGATATAACACAGTATCATACATACGGTCTCCAGTGGGATAATCAGTATATTAGATTTTTTGTAGATGGAAATAAATTCTATGAAATGTCAATAGCAAATAATGCAGGAGATACAGATGAATTCCACAAGCCATTTTATTTATTGCTTAATGTGGCTGTAGGTGGCAATTGGCCGGGATTTTCAATTGATGATAGTGCATTCCCACAGGAAATGAAAGTTGATTATGTTCGAGTATATCAGGACAATCCTTCATTTGATAGTTCATCATCAAATAATGTAGATAAAAACAATGGTGGAAATAGTGGTAATACGGGAAGTACAGGAAATACAGGAAATACAGGAAATACAGATACATCAAATACACCAGCTAGTGGAATGGGAATGAATTCGTCAGGAAACAATTCAGCTACAGCTTATGTAAATGATTCAAAATGGACAGATATTCATTATTCAGTAAATAATGGTGCACAGCAGAATGTAAGAATGACACAATCAGGAAATAAGGCAACATATACTATTAATGGATTGAAATCAGGAGATAATGTTAGTTATTGGTTTACATATTGTAATACATCAGGATATGTAAAAGATACATCAAAATACACATATACACATAACAGCAGTGGCTCATCATCAGGAAGTGGTTCATCATCAGGAAGCAGTTCATCAGGAAATGTAAATTCAACATCAGGAGATGTATATATTTATCAGGATATTAATTATGGTGGAAATACAGCATCTTTAGGAGTTGGAAATTATACATTAAGCAGTCTTTTGGCAAAAGGATTTAAAAATGATGATTTGTCATCTATTAAAGTACCTTTTGGATACAAAGTTACATTATATGATAATGATAATTTTGGTGGCGAATCAATGGTTGTCACATCAGACACTAAATGGATAGGCACAGCATTTAATGATAGAGTATCATCTATTAAAGTTGAAAAAGCAAGATATAAGATTGTTAATAAACATAGTGGACTTTGTCTTGATGTTGCAGGAGCAAATAAGGCAAGTGGTACAAATGTACAGCAGTGTGAGGCAAATGGAAATATAGCTCAGGAATGGGAGTTAGATTATAACAATGATGACTACACATATATTATTAAAAGTGCATTAACAGGAAAAGCTCTTGATATGGGCGGATGGTCACAGGATAATGGTGGTAATGCCATAATTTGGGATAATAATAAAACAGCTAATCAAAGATGGTATATTACCCAGGTTGATGGAGGATATGTATTCTTCATTAACAAGCATAGCAATAAGTCATTAGAAGTTGGCGGATGGTCTACATCTAATGGTGGAAATGTTCAGCAGTGGGATTATAAGGCTCAAGCTAACCAGTTGTGGAAATTTGAAATGGTTAATTAAAGTAATATATTATAAAAGGGAATTGTTACGGTAACGTGACAATTCCTTTTTTAGGTGTTTAGAGCGAAAAAGTAAAAGTTATTTTAATAAAAAACAATGCATATATTGTTTGAATACGAAGAATATGCTAAAATACTTATGTTTTATATTTATTTTATATTGAAAAGGGGAGTTTTATGTTGAGAATTTCAAAAAGAATTTTAGCTACAATTTTAGCAACAGCAATGGTATTTACGATGGCAGATTATTCGGGAATACATTTGTTAGTAGAAAATGTATCTGCATCAACAGACCAGAATAAGTATTCAGATTCAAAGGTGGTTAATGAAGAAATTATACCGGATACTGAATTGAGAAATGCTTTAAAAGACATAATTTCAAATGGAAACGATTTGACTTTTAAAGAATTAAAGGAATATGAGGGAGATTTGGATTTAAGCAATTATCCTCAAATTCAGGAAGTTACAGGTTTAGGATATATGAGACTTGTAAAAAATATGGATTTGTCCACTCTTTCAAAAGTTAAAAAGATTGATAAGTATGAGTTCCAGATGTGTAATCTTACATCAATAAAATTACCAGAAAATTTAGAAGAAATAGATGAAGCAGCTTTTTATAGGTGCGAAAGTCTTGAAACGGTTGTATTACCTGATGGTTTAAAGAAAATTCATAATGATGCATTTAGCAGATGTACAAAGTTAAATAATGTAACATTACCTGAATCGTTAATTAAAATTGGTAATGGAGCTTTTAGTGTTTGTGAATCATTGGAGAGTATAAAGATACCGGATTATATTAATGCAGCTTTGGAAAACTCAAGTGATGATTCTGTTAATGGATTGGGAACAGGAGTTTTTGACGGATGTACAGCATTATCAAATGTTACATTTGGTGCAGCCATGACAGCAATTCCGGCTGGCTTTTTTAGAGGAACAAAAGCTCTAAGAAAAATAGCAATTCCGGAACAAATTATAGATATAAGAAATAATGCGTTTGGTGAAAGTGGATTATATTCAATTGATTTGTCAAAAAATACAAAAATGACTACTATTTCAGGAAATGTATTTAATGGGTGCTCATCATTATATAAAGTTATTTTGCCTAAATCAATTGAGAGAATTGAAGAAAGAGCATTTTGGGGAACAAGTGTATATGATTCTGATATATTTAAAGGATTAGATAAATTAACTTATATTGGCGATTATGCATTTTTAGGTTGTAAATTTATTGAAATAAATATGCCGGATAATATTGAAACTATAGGATTCGAAGCTTTTAAAAAATGTAGTTTGTTACAAAAAGTTAATTTTGGGGAATATACACATGAAATAAAAGAAAATACAATACTTTCTATAGGAAGTGAGGCATTTATAGAATGCTATAATTTAACAGATGTTCATTTCCCTTCAGAAAATCAGGATAATATTAATTTTGGTATAGAAATATTAAGTAAGGCTTTTAAAAACGCTACGAATTTGCATAATGTTAATTTTACATCAAGCATTACATTGATTGGTGAAAGTGCATTTGAAAATTGCGGGGCAATAAAAAAAGAAGAAGTTTGTGAAGGAAGAAGAAGCGTATATATTTCAAAGAAAGATATACATAAAACTTACCAGGAGGGAGATACTGAATATAGATATTATACATATGGAAATGGGCAGGAGTATTATGAACTGAATATTGGATATTTTAATCAGGAAAATTTTAGAGATAGTTACAATAAATATGATTCTGATATAGAAGTTGTATTATGTGTACCGGGAGCAAATAAGCAAAAGGTATATACACATTCATATACAGGATTAGAAGATATTGATTTGTCGAATAATAATAGAACTGTATTTGGAAAAAATGTATTTAAAGGATGCATAAATTTGAAAACTGTTAAACTTCCTACAGAAATGACAGAGGTTCCTGAAGGAATGTTTGATAATTGTTTTTCTAATTTATATGGTAGTGATGATAGAACTGTATCTTCCTTAAAGCGTGAAAATGATACATGCTATGTGGGTTTAAATAAAGTGGAATTTCCTAGCACATTGAAAAAAATTGGCGTTAAAGCATTTTATCAGTGTAAAAATTTAGAGTTGAATAATAAATTACCTGAAAGTCTGGAAATAATTGAGAAAGATGCTTTCAGCGGATGTGAAAATATTGGTAAGTTGAATCTTCCGTATAATTTAGTAAAAATAGGAAATAATGCTTTTAATAATTGCTCAAGAATCATTGACGGTGTTGTTTCAAAAAAGAGAGGATTAACAGAGTGTGATGCATCCGCACTTTCAAAAATTGAATATATTGGAGGAGGAGCTTTTGCAAATTGCCCTTTTACAAACTTTATTATGAATAAAGAAGGAAAAATTAAAAACATAATGTCTGGCACATTTTCAAACTGTCAATTTTTGAAAGATGTTAGATTTTGTGATTCCGTTGAGAATGTACAGAATAATAGTATGTCTAATGATGTGAGTTTAAAATATATTGATATACCGGATATTTGTACAATTAATCAAAATTTTGCATACGGTGTATTAACTATACCTGTTAAATACAGAGACAGTTTTAGTGAATTATCAGATAGTTGTATTGTAAAGATGACAGAGGATAATATTTCATATGTTCCGCAATTTTCTTTATCTGTAAGAGTAGTTAATAAAGATCAGGTTGTAAGGGTTAATTCGGAAGTAGTATTACCGTTTTACACTATACAAAAGGAAACATGGAATAAAATAAAATTAGTAAAAATTGGCGATACTAAATTGGAATATGATCAGGATAATGATTCGTTCTCAGGAATAATGGACGAACTTCCTATGAGTGTAACTGCAGACTTGAATTTTTCTCACAATATTTCGGCAACAAATTGGACGGGAAGTGGAAAAGTTAATATTATTGCTCCAAGAATTCAGGGAAAATATGAAGCAGATGACGTACCAGTTACAGTAGAAGGCGATATTTCTTTTATACTTGGTAAAGGGGATAGTGGATATTATGTTAATCCGTGTGCTGTTTCAGGATTATATTTAGTGGATGTTCAGGCAAATCCGTGTAAGGAAATTATTGCAGATGATTCATTATATATAAATAGTACAAATAATAAAAAGTCATATAGAATTAAACCTAATTTTATACCTGAATCAAATGATAGCGATATGACAGATAAGATTGAATGGAAGGTTGAAACAGGAGAAGAATTTATAAGTTATACAGTATCAGGTGATGGAAAATACATAGATGTAAAAACATCAGGCACAGGCTGTGGCACAAGTAAAATTGTAGTAAAGGCAGGAACAATTATAAAGACAATATATGTTTATAATGTAATCCCTGGAACAATATCATCTGTTAAAGATGAAAATAACAAAGAAATTGCGAATAAAGGAAATGTGGATATTACTTTGTTAGACAAAACAAAAATTACAGCTACATTGTCATATCAGCTTGATGTCCCAAGTGGATATGAAGATAAAATATCATACACAAGTGATGATGAGTCAGTTGTAAAGGTTTGTAATGTTGAAGAAAAAGATGGAGTGACTGAGTGTGAACTTGAAGCTGTAGGTATGGGAAAAGCCGTTATAACTGTCAAATCAAAAGCAGGAGAAGCTGTAAGGACGTTTAATGTAGTTGTTTCATCTGATAATTTAAAATTAGTAGTAAAGGATCAGAATGATAATATTGTTGAATCCGGTAATAGACTTGATTTGTTAAATACTAATGGAATTAAGTATAAATACGAATTTAACGAAAATATTGCAAATAAAATGCTTACATCGGTTGTAGAGGACGACAGTATAGTTGAAGTAAGAAACATTGATACAAATAGAATGACATTTACCTTAGTTGGCAAAAAAACAGGTAAAACAAAAGTTACAATTTATCCTGCAATAGGAAATGAAAAGTGTGGTGTAACATATGAAGTTGTGGTAGACGGAGATATTTCTAAAATAACATTAGAGAATAAGTCGATAGAATTAGATAGTACATACTGTATATTGACAAGTGTTACAAACGTTTTCAATCAATCTATTAAGGATGATATTATGTCTAACATGTCAAGTATTACTACAAATACATTAAAATTTACTTCAAGTAATGAAAATGTTGCGACTGTGGACAATTGGGGAAATGTAACCATTATAAGCTTGCCGGATGATAATAGTAAAGTGACAATTTCATGTTGTGCTATGAGAGGTGGCGAGATTGTAAATAACACTACAAGAACAGTCACTGTAACTCCAACAAAGAAAAAAGTTTCCAATATTGTTTATAGTGGCAATACAAATATAACTGTTAATGAAAAAACAAAAATTGATTTGAGTTTTGAACCAGTTAACTCAATGTATAAAGGTGTTGAAGTTTCGTATGTTAACGATGGAAAGAATTTTGTATCTTATGATTATAAAGATAAAGAAAAAGCTATCTATGTAACAGGGAAAAAAGCTGGAAAAGCTGCGATAAAGGTTAGAGTAAAATTAGAAAATAATGTTTATATTGAGAAAATAATTGAATTTAATGTTTCTGATAAAATCACAGATACAACTAAAAATAGTATTTCTGATATTTCAGACACTAAAAATCTTAATAAGATTATAAAATTGAAAGTAAAACGAGGAAAGAAAAAGGCAACTTTAACTTGGAGTAAAATCAGTGGAATTACTGGATATCAGATTCAAATGTCAAAGAATGGCAAAAAATATAAGACTATAAAATTTATTAAGAAATCGTCGACTTCTAAATTTATAAAAAAGAAATTGAAATCAAAGAAAAAAGTGTATTTTAAAATTAGAACTTATATTCAGTCAGGAAAACAGAAAAAGTATGGAAAATGGAGTAAGGTAAAAGCTGTAAGAATCAAATAATATTTATAAAGTGTTTATATAGAGAAAGATAAATACTTTGTTATAGAATGTTTATAAAAATGATATGTTGAACTAAAAAGAATGCTGGTTTTATATATGTGGTAAATGTGCAATTATTGACAAAAAATGCATATGTGATAATATAAAATGAGTAAAATAAAAAGAAGGAGTTACTCAAATATGAATAAAAAAGTTTTATCAGTTTTGGTAGATAATACATCAGGTGTACTTAATAGAGTAGCTGGTTTGTTCAGCAGAAGAGGTTATAATATTGATAGCTTAACTGTTGGAGTAACACAGGATCCTAGATATTCAAGAATGACAATTGTTGTAACAGGCGATGATGATATAATCGAACAGATTATTAAACAGATTGAAAAGCTTGTAGACGTAAATAAGGTTGAGGTACTTGAAGATAATAATTCAGTGTGCAGAGAATTGATTTTAACAAAAGTTAAGACAACACCTGAACAGAGACAGCAGGTTATGGCAGTAGCTGATATCTTCAGAGCTAAGATTGTTGACGTTGGTATAGATTCACTTATTATTGAATTAACAGGAAATCAGAATAAATTAGATGCATTCTTGAATCTTTTAGCTGATTACGAAATTTTAGAACTTGTAAGAACAGGAATTACAGGTCTTGCAAGAGGAACAAAATAATAAACAAAAATTATATCTGTGATAAAGCAGATTGGTTTTTAGTTGCTTTATGCAACAAATAATACATATATTTACGGAGGCGTAACAATGTCAGAAGCAAAAATTTATTATCAGGAAGATTGTAACCTTTCATTATTAGATGGAAAGACAATCGCAATCATC
>ERZ1673736.294-NODE-294-length-82817-cov-15.487035_pt1 | contig 82817 bp, 99 predicted proteins | sample MGYA00580212_ERZ1673736 | MGnify/ENA primary metagenome ERZ1673736 (study PRJEB41218, sample SAMN15661752) | gut metagenome | host: Homo sapiens | place: Canada: London | collected 2015-08-20/2019-03-30 | study: EMG produced TPA metagenomics assembly of...
ACCATGTGCGATCTCTCAACGACAAGTTTTTATTAACAAACCCGCATTCACAAGTCTTTGAAGAAGGATACCAACGATCTATTTGATGAACAGTAGTTCCATATTTAGTTGCTACGTACATCAGTTTACTAATAAATTCCGAATGAGATAAGTCACTGATTTTTTTACCCCACAAACGTTTCATGGATTCGATGTTAAGTGTTTCAAGGAAAATAAAATCATATTGCTTACATAATTCGTGAGCTAATTTCCATTGAAAATCATTACGTAAATCCCGAATCTTACGATACGTTTGTTGTAACTCAAATAACCTTCTCTTTCGGTTATTAGATCCTCTTTGAGCTTTTGAAAGCCGTTTGTTTTGCTTCTTAATCTTATTTTGAAATGTCTTGAAAAACAAAGGAGAAACAATGTTGTTCCCGTCACTGGCCGTCAAATACGTTTTCAAACCAAAATCTAATCCTACAGATGCACCATTATGTGTCTTTCTATAAGATGATAAGGGATTATAGTCAGTAACGATTATCAAGCTATATCTGGAACAGGTTTCTTTTTTTATTCTAATTTGCTTTATTTTCCCTTCATAAGGACGGGAGAACGAAAACCTAAACCGTTTCTCACCTTTATTTATGGTGAATGTATTATCGTTTAGAGTATATCCACCTTGTTTAAAAACAAAGGAATTGAAACACTCAGTGCGTTTGAATTTAGGAGGTCGTTTTGCCAGCTTTTTGAAGAATCGGTTATATGAAGAGTCTAATCGTTGTAGTATTTCTTGAACTGTTTGTGAATGAAGTAAATTCCTTTTAATTCGTTTAGCAAAGTGTTTTTGCATTTTGCCTACAGAAATATATTTTCCAAACAGTTTGTAGAATCTACGTTGTAAAGCTAGGGCGTGATTCCATACAAAACAACATTCTCGAAGCATCTTGTCGAGATACTTCGTTTTATTAGAACGATATATGTTGTATTTATATGAAACCATTTTAACTATATTTACGACGCAAATATAATAATATAGGTGTAAACTAGTATATAATTACCTTAAAAAAATATATTGATGATCAGAAAAGAATTTGATTCTATGTTTAAAAGCATGGGCTTTATAAATTAATCGTAGAAGTTTCTATGATCCAGTTAGCTCGTGAGGGTAGACTGGATTTTTTTTGTATCAATGATTCAAATGCATATCTTTGTGCAAAAGACTTAAATATGACTATAAAAGGGTTATTGGCCGAGATCAAGGTCGATTTACATAAATACGATGATAGCGGGGCTATAGATACCTCGTCTGTTTATAGGTGGGCTGAGATCGCCTTGAAAAGGTTCGGGGGTGTTATAGCGGTCATGTCAGAGGCGGTTGTCAAGACCAGTAATAAACAGGCGGTATTGCCTTCCGATTTTTTCGACATGCTTGACGCCTATAGGTGTGAGCCTCTTGTCTGTGAGATTCCGGGCGGCGACAAGGCTAAGGCTGACCTCCAACACGAGATCGGCTGGGTCGAGCGCACCGAGCGCGGTTTCCGTTGGAACTCCTGCACCGAGTGCTGTAAGGAGGAGTTTGAGAAGACGATCACGGAGAGGATATATATCGGGTCTCACGAGGTTCGATTTCATTACCATCATCCCGTAAGGCTGTCTATAGGTCGAGGACTGAGGCGTGATTGCGCCGCCGACAAGTATCGGGATAAGTACGATTGGGATAATTATGATATAACTATATCCGGCAATACTATGTATACCGGGTTTGATGGATTTATTTATATCATATATCGTGCTACACCCAAGGATGATGACGGTCTCCCATATATACCTGAAACGGCGTTAGGATACCTTGAGGATTATGTCGAGACGTATATCAAGATGAAGATCTTCGAGAATGCCGCCGTGAATGGCTTGATACAAGGCGCTGGTGACGCTTATAAGTTATATGCTCAGCAGGAGCCGGGTAAGTTCGCTAGGGCTATGAAGGAGCTTAAGATGTCGATGATCACGTTAAATGATTATCGGGAGTTGGCTGAGGATAATAGGAGAAGGATGTTGTCTTATGAGCGGATGTGGCCTAATGCTTTTGATAAGTATATCAAATTTATTTAGTTGCGGGGGAGGGAATCGAACCCTCGATCTTTAGGTTATGAGCCTAATGAGATACCTCTTCTCCACCCTGCGATTATGACGCGAATATACGTTTTTTTAAAAAGAAAAAAAGATAATATGGCAAAGAAAAATGATTGGATACATTTAGATAAGACAAGTGGTACTGGCCCTGCTGAGGTTAAGGTTACAGCTGATATTAATGAGACCGGCGAGATACGTCAGGTAACATACAAGGTTATAAAAGAGGGAACCAAGGAAGAGAAGACGTTCGTGTGCAGGCAGGAGTCCGTCCCGGTGGTGATCATCCCGGAGTTCGATTACCTTGTGCTTAGGTATATCTGGGCTGACGAGGACGGCATTGACTTTGACACGGCTACCGGTTTCGATAACACCGGTCTCCCGGACGTGGACGGCAAGCTGGTTGGTTGGAGTAAACAGTACCAGACCACGCAGGAACGGGTAGGTGATTATCTTATCCACGGTGGTGATAACATGGAATCAGGTAATGAGGCCGCCTTGATCCAGATGGGGCCGTTGTTGGATGGCGATAATTATGATAAATTACCTCTTGAGATCAGGTGTAGTATATACGGTAACTGGTATGGTGGTCGTGAGAAAGGTAATGTCACTATCAGGTTCACGGCATATAAGGGCGGTTCTATGGAGAAACGTGGATATGATTTTGTCAATATCGGAGGTGAGGAGGTTTATACCGGTGATGCCCCTACCAACGTATCCGCCCATGGTGAGGATAATTGGCAAAATATAAAGACCTTGTATTCTAAGGTAGGCACGATGATCTATAACAAGGAATCTCGTGACTGTATTGTAAGAATAGGTGAGTGATTGTTCTTTTTCATAATACAAATATTTATCAGCTCTCTCGTCCGTGAGGATGGGGGGAGTTTTTTATTTTTTAGTCCTTTACTTATGACATATTTGATTTTTTATTGTGCAGGAATAATCTAGCTTTGCCGAAAATTAGTATTATGGTCACATTGAATGATGTAAATAACGAACTCCATGTCCGGTTATATATACTGGAGGTACTTAAGGATTATATAAGAGATGATGATTTCGATGGTCTTGTAGATAAGGCGTTGGATTTTGTCATGGAAGGCGTTTCTATGCCTAAGGCTCCGACCAAGGATACCACCATGAGTGACATATCAAAGAGCGTTTTGGCCTTGGTAGCGGGTGCTGGATTAGATGAGAGGTTAAGCAAAAGCTCTTTAGAGTTAGCTTATGACAGATGTAAGATGAGGTACGTATTCGATCCTCGAAATCGGGATATACACGGTGTAGTCGTAGGTTATTCCAATGACTTTAATAGTCTGGTAGCTGTGTGTGATGAGGGATCGAAGAAAGGAGTGGATAAAGGATCTACTGATTTTGTGGATGTCAATGAGAGATACGTGACTAACGGTTTCTTTTACATATCTGTAGAGGATGCCGATAAGCAATCGAACTACATGGGTAAAAATTTGTAATTGTTGTGTTTTTGTACTTTACACGAGCGTTTAAAAGTATTTAGTTCTCCTCCTGACTTGTGAAAGTCTGGAGGATTTTTTATTTTTGTACGATTTGAATGTTTTGCATAATACGTACTGTTTATTAGAATCCGCCACATAAGTGATTATCTGGTGGATTTATTATATTTGCGAAAAAGATAATGTCGTGCAAAATAACTCTAACATAGCGGTTCCCGACTCCGGGATGAACAGGGATAAGCATCCACAGGATCTATCCCCGTCTGAATATAGTTTCGCCTTGAACGCTACCATAGAGGGTGACGATGGAAGCCAGCTTAAGATCCAGAACGAGCCTAGTACCCTTTTATGTAAGCGATTTGATGGCTATAAGGTTATTGGGTATAAGAATGACATAGCTGGTGATAACACTTATTTCTTTCTATCCAATCCGGATGATAATACGTCTAAGATCACGTTCATGCGGTCATTGGATTATATCAAGACCGTTGAGGATCAATTGGCTGGATCGGGAAAGGACATCCATCGTATCCTTGGCGAGAGGCTTGAGGAGTCGGATGGTCGTTTTGATGAGATATGTGATTTGATGGAGGTCCTGATAGAGGACTGGGTTGATGACCCTTGTCTTAATTTCTCCATTCATCATCCGATCTTCGATATAGAGATCAAGGACGAGAAATGCGGGAAGGTGATATACTGGACCGATGGATATAATCCCCAGCGATATGTTATGGTCGATAAGGCTCTTAATCCGGATGATGATGGTGACTTTTGGTATCATTATCATGGGTATAAGACATGTGGGGATGACAAACCAATAGAGAGGTGTAGGCTGGCCTGCGAGAAGCTGCTGGTGTTCCCGTTGCTGACGGCCCCGTGCGTGGAGCCTGAGGTCGTGGAGTTCGGGGGAAGCCTGCGTGCCGGGACCTACCAGTTCTGCGTGGCGTTGTGCGATGAGTTCGGGATAGAGAAGACCGGATATTGCTCATTGACCAACCCAATCATGTTATTCGATCGTCAAGATATGGTTATCCGCGATGGTTTATGGGGTAAGTCAACCAACATGGGTATCCGCCTTACCGTGTCTAATATAGATAAGCAGGTATCTCATTATAAGATAGGTGTTATACAGAATACGGTTGGGTTTAATGGTGAGCAAAGCCCGGTTCTTGAGTATTTCATAGAAGGTATACATCCGATAACGGAAAGGACTATCTATTATCTTACGGATCAATATAGCGAGCGTACGACCATGGAGAAGTTATCCAAGGAAATACCGGTATATAAGACAGCCAGAGGCATGACGTCTGTCGGGAATCGTCTTCTTCAATACGGCTTGACCGTGGAGAACGAATGGAATCTTCAACCGGTCGTTAACTTCTTGGGTCATTTCGTTAAATGGCAGACATCTATAGCCACGGAGAATTTGTATAAAGACGGTGTGGCTTGCTCTAAATACGCCTCTTTCATGCGTGACGAGGTATATCCGTTGGGTATAAGATTCTTTACCAATACGGGATACAGGACAGCTAGATTCCCGCTTATCCCTCGTCCGGCCACAAGGGAGGAGATGGAGGTTATCGTTGATGAGGACGGTAACTCTGACGACCTGTCGGCTGCGTCGGTGCTGGAGAACAACCCGCAGTGCGCCGGGAACAGCCGCCGTCATCTTTGGCAGTTTAAGAATACGGCAAAGATCATAAACGACCCGTCTTGGGGATTTGATGGTTTTGGAGGAGAATGCAAGAATCAGCTAGATGTCAAGCAACTCAGATATGTAGAGCAGGAATATGCCACGGTAGGAGAGACCCAATTCGTTATCAACACAATGGGGGAAGATGTTACGGTAGATGATGCTATTGATTATATTGCTGACAATATAGAGAATCTGTGTGATCTTATAGAATCCAATGTAGGCATTACTGACGAGTTATGTGCGGCTATATCGTTACCTGAGGATCAAGATGGTATAAAGGCTCCCGATTTCCCTAGTGGATGTGACGATATCGAGAGGATAGAGACCAGGACTATATTGGATAAAAACTCTTTGGTGGATTCTAGGATTGATTTTACATATAAGTTAGCTAGTGATTATACGGAGACAGAGCCTACTACATTAATACAAAGTAATGCTGAGTCTCAAAGGAAGTTTTCTGTATTGTGTGATTTTGATAATTACTCTAGTGGAGGCAAGAATATCATAGATCTGGTTCAGGAATGGCTGGATGGTCAGGATGAGGATAAATTCCCGTCTGACATAGATTCTTCCGCCTTGGTCTTGTGTCAGGATATGTCTAATGTCCGGCAGTTATATGATGAGGGTATATGTACTAATGGGTGTTCGGTAGGTGATCCTCACGTGAATCCTACTATTAACGATGTTCAACTTCCTACATTCCAAGGGGGTAGGTCATTGGGTAAGTGCACATATTTGTATCAATATCCCGGATGGGAAGGAAAGAAGCATACGGAGACGATGCTTGATCAGTTAATGGATACGATGGAGGCTTATTTCCCCCAATATGAGAGTCAGTTTGGTATCGAGAACGCCATGTGTCTTTTTGGCGATGGTGATAATTCTAAGTTTAATACCGGTATAACTACTGACTGGGAAGGTCGTGTGTCTATGCAGAATGATATTGACGCCAAGACCAATTGGTTCGGTAGAAGCAACTTGACTTATTTCAAGTTCTATCCACATGTATCCTCATACGCCAGATGGGTGGAGTTGGATTACGAGAAATACATAAGTGGTTTATCCGATCCTGATAACGGTATTATGTACATAGAGATGATGGGTAACTATAATTATCCGATCGGCGACTCATCATCATACAATAAGGTTCGTATAACGTTTTTCTCGGACAAGGAAGGTACCGTGGCTCCTAATCCTTTGGCTAACGATGCCAAGAAAGGTGTTATAGTGAATTACGTGGATCATAAGATATTTATGATGCCAAAGTACTTGTTCTGGAATGATGACAAGACTACTTTCCATAAGATATATGTTTGCATCGAGCCTGCGGTATGCGTGTTCTTCACCGGTTTCGCCATGAGGCAGGACATGAAGGAACTTGCCGGATTTTATACGGCTGGCACTGCCATCTTCCCCGCCCCGTTCTGTTTTGGCATTCGGCCACTGGAGGTGAAATACGTATTCTTCTTTACAAAAGAACTGAAATTAAGGAGATTTGTCACATATGAGGCGAAATGCATCTCATGTGGAGATAAACCCGCTGATTGCGCTCCCAGACCATATCAGTATGGTGATTTCGGATATTGGGAGTCTACCAATAAATATCCGGCTAATTTTGAGTTGTATGATTCAAGTAAGATCGGGATATCATCGGGAGGATCAAAGAGGAAGGATATAATAGATTCTTTGACGAAATACTATGGGTCTCCTAAATCCGTTGAGGGTAAGTCTTATTTCACCGGTAATGGGGATAACGCTGAGTACCCCAATACGTCAACCACATTTTGTCAGAAACCTATACGTCATTACAAGTTCCCGGATAACTCTGTCGCTCCTTTTATGGGTAATCCGTCTCAACTGACCGGTCAATATGGAGTTGACTCCTATATTTATCCTATAGGGGTGATGCTTGATGACGATATCGTTAATGAGTTTCTGGATATAGCGGTAGAGAATGGTCTTATAGATAAGGCTAGAAGGGATTCCATAATAGGATATGAGTTGTATAGGGGCGATAGGACATTGGATAAGAGCGTTATCGGTACCGGTCTGGCTTATGATATGTTTAAGTACGATGATCCCGACGGATCGGCTAACCTTTATCCTAATTATCCTTACAACGATTTGTCTGATGATATGTATATCTATAAGGATATTAATCGTGAGAATTTTATAACGCATCCGTTTAATAGGAAGGGTAATATCTGGTATTCATTCTTAAGCCCTGATATTGCCTTCAATAAACCTGACGCTCCTACTGAATGTCTGGTTGATGGTTATCAGTTGGGTAAATCCTCTGGTATATTTAGAGAGGTAGAGGATCATCCGAAATGGACGATATTAGGGGGTAAGGCTTATAGTATGGCAACGTCATTGGCTACGGTGGAGGCTATGGCTAATTTAATATCCGCTATAGCTGAGTATACATATCAGTCGGCTTCACAGCAATATGTCGGTGGAGGCGTGATGTTTTTGGCCAACCCGGTGGGTATAGCTCTGACGGCTATCCGTCTGGCTACAGGTATCGCCAAGGCTACCTCCCAGTCTGTCGTGGATATAGGGAAGTACAGGTATCAGTGGTTAACGGCCTTGATAGATAGGGGACCTAGATGGAATTACGCTTATTATTATACTTCTGTCGCTCATTATAATCTATTTTACCAAAAAACAGGGGCATCAGAGTTGCGTGGATTATCTACGGCTAAGTATATTAAAAGCGGATTGTATCCGGTAACGGATATCTCATCACAAGGGAAAGTAGTAGGCGGTAAGCCTATAGTTGTAAATAATCTCGATCGTGAGCATTCGTTGTTCATGTCATTTGGTATGGATAAGTATATGCTTGAATATCCGGAGTTGGTTTCAAGTTATGATACCAGCCGTATTCAGGATGAGTGTAATATTCGTAACGATGAGGTGGCTGGTATGACGCCTCATTTTATGACACGTGAATCTTTCGTATCCTGCCCCTATATGAGGATAAAGAAATATTCTCCGGCTCAATACGGGCAGATAGAGGATATCAGATGGGTATCGTTAGGTGGTTGCGGGTTGATGGATGAGGATAAGCGTAAACCTATTTTTGGAGGTGATGTGTTTATATCCAGATTCTCGCTTAAAAGAAAAATGCCTATGTTTTACTTGACCCAGTTTGGTCAGGGAGATATGATACCATTCCCTTATTATGACTATAGGAATATCGGGTATCCACGTTATTTTGTTAATTATGATACCGGGGAGGATTATCTTAATAAGACTGACACAGATACTGGATCGCTATATTCGTTCCCTAGCCGTAAGAGTGCTTATGAGATGGCTTGCAAGACCGGGGATATGTATCTTAGTGGTCGTTTCTTTCTGTATTTTTACGGCATACCTCAGTTTCTAGTGGAGTCTGAGATTAATTGTAATTTCCGTATAGCTGGGACTGAGCCTTATGAGGGTTTCTATCCAGAAGTAGGGGATTATATATCATGGACCCAAGAGCGTAATGTCCCTATATCAAGGGATAATGTGTTTAAGATGAGTCCTGTGTACAAGAATCGTTTTACGCTAGGCGGAAGGTCATTACCAGAGACGTATGATAGCAATTTTTGGGACTGCGCCTACCAAAGACCCAACGGCGTCATATGGAGCACCGCCGACGTTTCGGAGAACGGCATGACCGACCCTTGGCTGTCGTACAAGCCTATGGATTACCATGAGTTCAAGACCTCATTTGGGAAACTCATAAGCATGAAGGGGATAGAGTCGGATCAGATATTAGCCCGCTTTGAGAATCAGGTAGGGCTGTACAACGCTATAGACGTGTTGGCGGAGAGAATATCCCCGGAGAATAGTGAGCTAGGGACAGGTGGTCTTTTCGCGTCTCGTGGTATTGAGTATAATAATACGACGTTAGGATATTCCGGGACCCAGAGCCGGGATATGGTCAGTTGTGAATTTGGGCATTTTTGGGTCGATTTAAGGCGTGGTCAGGTATTCAAGGTAGATTCTAATGGCAGGAATCTTACGGAGGTCACACCGGGGCTTAGAAACTGGTTTAAGGAGCATCTTCAGATGAAGATCATCCGTAGCCGGATATATAACGCCGATACGGATGCTGAGCTGTCTTATTATGATATCGATAACAAGTTCTTTGGTATAGGTCTGTCCATGGGTTGGGATAATCGTTTCAAGAGGGTATTGATAACCAAGAGGGATTACATACCGGTAGGGAATCCAAGCGAGTACCAATTCAGGGGAGGCCGGTTCTACAGGAACGGGCAGGCGGTGGAGCTTTCGGACGCCAGCCATTTCACGGACGTCTCTTTTACCGTTGGATATAATTGTTTGAAGGGTGAGTGGAAATCATATTTATCGTACACCCCAGATTATTATATCGAACATCAACATTATTTCCAGTCCGGCAAGAACTACTCTAGCGATAGCCGGGAGGTGGGATTGTGGTCTCATGGCTTAACCAATCAATCGTATCAGGTATTTTATGGTAAGTTATATCCGTTTGTTATAGAAGTTCCGGTACGTGAGCAGTATGTAAATAAGATACTTACTAATTATCAGTATCGGATGGATGCCAGAAGGTATCAGGATGAGGTTAATTATCAGGTTAGAAGAACAACTGGATTTAATAAGGCATGGTTCTATAACGATACCAACAACAGTGGGGAGCTTAGGATGACCATCGCCGATAAGAACGACATGAGCCAGCGCCTAAGATATCCTATAACTAACGACGATAGCCGTGAGATACTGGTGACGGAAGTGGACCAGAAGATCAATATCAACGACTACTTCAACGAGGTTAAGGACGATACTAATAACCTACCGGTATGGGTTAAGGACGTGAACGATATTGGCCGGGAGATCGACCCCAGGGCTGTCGATTATCACCGGAGGTGGCGTGATCGTCTTCGTGGCGATTGGTTCTTGGCAAGGTTCGTGAATGATATTGAGAGCCGGTTCAAGATGATAGTAAGATGGTTTAGTAATGACGAGAAAATTTATTGATTTAGGTGATTATAGCATAACTGTTAATACGCAATGATATGGTGAAAAAGAGATCTGCTGTTAGTAAATCAGGTAAGTGCCCTAAATCGGGGGTGCATCAAGAAAGTAGGAAGTGACTGGAGAGTGGTTAGTAACAAGACCGGAAAGTTATGGCCGGCTAAGTACAGGTCGAGGGATTCGGCTAAGAAAGCTCTAGCGGCTTATCACATGCATTGAAAAGCGTAGGCGGGTAGGTGATATGAGTCATGTACCCGCCTATTGTTTTATCCTGCATCCGATTATGTATATCTTTGTAGAAAACGTGATTTATGGCTAAGAAAGATAAGAAAGAGGAAATCCCTTCATGGATAAAGGATTTGTATAAGGAAGATCTTGATCGTGTTGTAAGAGGTGAGCGTCCCATGTATTTCAGGGGTATGGATGATAGTCCTTTAAAGAACGTATCCCCGGAGTTTGATATCCTTAGTGGAGGAGCTGCTGTTAAGGGTATGAATGGGATAAGAGGTGCGTTGTCTCCGTTGAATAATGGCATGGGTAATTATAATTTCAGCATTAGGGGTATAAATAAGAAGATAGGCGAGCTGGTTGATGAGGCGGGGTTGTATTTGCCTGAGAAATTAAGACCTATATATCAGACTGTGGTGGACGCTATGTCGAGATCCAAAGATAAGGGGTTGGGTTATATCACGCAGCCGTTGGGCAACGCCCTGTACCCGGCGGACGAGCGACGGGACCGGCGTCTGGACGGGGAGCATCCCGTTGGTTATGTGGATGCCATAGATGGCATATGGCCTAGGGAGAAATATGGGCTATGGGGAGAAAAAATTGAGAGGAAGCAAGATGGAGGAGAAACAAGAGAATCTGTTCTCGATAAGCCTAGATTTGGGAGCAGGGTATTGGATAATTACGTAGCTTCTGCTCACCCGGTTTTGTCAATGATATATGATATCGCTAACTCAAGGTATACTGATGGCCCTACTCGTATAAATAAAGCTGCGTATTCATCAATAGACCCTATGGGGAAGAATCCGGAATGGTATGAGTATCCTGTTCATTTTATGAAGATGTTCGGGAAATATATATCTGGTGATTTTAATAATAAGTTATATGGAGATAGTGATAATGATGATTTGGGCACAAGAACTAGTGATGAGGCTTGGGCTAAATACAATAAACTCCCTTACGATGAGTCTGTATTGATAGATAACGGTGATGGTACGTATAGTATACGAAAGGAATTATCTAATAGGATGATACCTGATTCGTCTATCGTAAGGAATAGGATTGATGTGAATAGGAGTCTGTTTGATAAGGAAACTAAGGAATACAATGAAGGACTTATAAAAGCTTTAAGCGATGCCGATCCAGAGGAGTATGAGAGGATCCAGAGGGAATATAAGGATCTGAAAAGGGTAAGAGAGGGTGCCATATCAGCGGACGAAATGAATATAAAAGGGTTGAGATCTCTTTATGATAAGGGGTATGGCGTCGTGAATGAATTTAATTATAAGGATCGTAGGCTTGATAAGAATGAGGCTGGTCCCCATAGTGTACTTGGAGATTATACGATATATCGTGACAAGAACAAGGGAGGGTACAGGTATAAGGATATTTATGACTTTAATCCCGCCGTCCAGTTTCTTTTGAATGGGGATATATTTAAGATAGATGGTAGTGTTGATAAAAAGGATAATGGAGGCCTGGTAAACACAGGACTAGATTACGGGGCTGGTAAATATGTTATTGACCCAAACAGATCAGAGGGTAGCAAGATGGCTATATATGATGAGATATGGGATTATTTGACCGATAAGAAAGGAATACCACAAACACAAGCTATCGGTATTCTATCGAACATCGCCGCCGAGTCCGGAGGGGACACCGAAGCCCTAGGAGCCGCCGGTGACTTTGGTATCCAGCAATGGCTTGGTCCGAGGAAGAAAGAGCTACAGCGTAGGTATGGTAAGAAACCGACTTTGACACAGCAGTTGGATTATCTTGTGGATGAGTATCAAGGTCGTGTACCGGGGCTAGGCTGGAACTACATGAACCAAGGCAAGTTCTTTGATAAGGACGCTCAGGGCAATGTGTATAATTACTATATGTATTCGAAGGCTGATTTTGATAACGCCACGAATTATAAGGACGCTACCGTGGCATGGAATCAAGGATACGGAAGACCCCTTGGATCGACATTAAGAAATGAGAAGCGGCTTGAGTTCGCCGATATGTTCTCCAATAGATACGGTGTCCCGGAGAACGAGCCAATGAGATACGAGTTCGGACAGCGGGATTCGGGCACGGGGGACGGAGGTCAGCAGCCCGTGCCTGAGACGGTAGCCCCTGCCGATCCTTCTTTGGCTTCCCGCCCTTCCGTGGATAGCTGGTGGGAAAAGGAGGGCCAAGATCTGTTATATAAGATGCTAGCTCAATCTGGCGCTAACAAGAAAGCTATAGAGGATATCGCTAATAACATCAAGAACGACCCCCAATCAGAGGCGCAGATAGCGGAAGCCGAGCGTATGCGTAGGGAGCAGGCGAAAAGGCAGTTGGTGCTTAATATGATACCAGGATTAAGTCTTAATATAAAGGGTATGAGCAGAGCCCAGAATTAATGCTATATTTGTGAAATTATTAAACGTTTTAGATATGAAAAGATTGTTGTTTTTATTTGCTATGTTATTGACGCCATTCGCTTTGATGGCGCAAGAGGTAATCCCATCAGAAGGGGCTATCACCATTGATTTAACTACCTTCACCGGCATCATGGCTTTCGTCACGATGTCAGCTACGCAGTTAGCCAAGGTTGTGCCGTATATTGACACCCATAAGTGGGCTAAAGTCCTATCCGCCGTAGTCATAGGTATGCTGGTTTGTATATTAGCGTGGTTTCTAAAGGTGTCTCCATTGCTTATAGGGAGTGAATGGTGGGAGGCATTGCTGTATGGGATAGCTGTTGGGTTCAGTAGTGCCGGCTTCTACGATCTGGTGAAAGCTATAGGATCACTGTTTGTAAAAAGGGTCTAGCATCTTATAATTATTTGAGATATGTAAAATTTCAAGATTTTATTATCTATAATATAGGCTATTATATTTTGTAATAATATTAGTATTGCTTATATTTGTGCGCCTACCTACTCATCACGAGCGGATAGGCGCATTTATTAATTTAAAACTTTTAGTAAAGGTATGAAAAGTAATTTGATTTTATCATCAGAGAGTAGGGAATTATTAGGTAGGAACATTTCTGTTATGCCCAAGGACGGGTTTGTATGCATAACGGAAGTTATGGAAGCCTTGAATGAAAAACGTAAATCTATGGGGTTGGAGTCTAGAAGGCTTGATCATTTGTTTGCTACTAATGGATTTCAGGAAAAGATGAAAGCTCTTGTTAGGGAGCTGAGTATTAATGATATATGTACTGTAAGAAATCTTACGGTACAAAACCATGAATTGAAAATCAATAAGATAACCGATCTCAAAAAATACGGAATGGCTTACCGAAGAGGAAAGGGGGAGGGTCAGAAATGGTATGTAAATCCGTATTTTTTTGTTATGGTAGCATTGGAATTGGACCCAGAGATATACGCCAAGGTGATAATATGGTTGCATGATGGATTCATAGAGGACAGGAATGCCGCTGGCGAGGCTTATATCAGGATGAGTTCGGCCGTCGCCAGGTTGGTTAGTGACAAGGGTCAGTTGTCTGATAAGATATCAAGGGTAGCTAAGGCTATTAATTTTATTGTCTTTAACAAGCATGAGAGTGGGATAAGGAATACGGCTACAAAGAATCAGTTAAACGACATAGTAGCTGTAGAGAATGTTATCACCGGGGTTATAGATGGTGGTTTTATAGATACTTATGATAAACTTATAGATTATCTTGGTCATGAGTGGAAAAAGAAATGGGGTAATCCTGTTATGTCTTTAAAGGATTAGTATTAAAGAGACTCATCATTGTCAAATGGTGAGTCTGTATTTTTTTTAAACTATCTTTGTATCAGAACGAAATAATTTGATATATGGGAAAGTATGTAATTAAAAGGAAGATACCTAAATATCAAGATGCTGGGGAAGTTGATCCTGTCATGCCCGGTAATATTGTTGGTCTTCAGGGTCTTGGGGTGGAGCCTTTGGTTTCGTCTACCCGGATAGGATTTGATATTCAGCAGCCTGATATTAATACCATTGATACAAGTGATTTGAACGCTATCGTTGACAGCAATAAGAAGGTTGACGAGTCTGGCAGTACGGATGTTTTTGACTTTACCACCATACCTTATTATGGCGCTGATGATATAGGATCTAGGTTTACCCAGATGGGTCGTGGTATAGGGCGTATGAGAAGTGAGGGATATGGAGATTTATCTACTGGAGCTAAAACAGCTAATACGATAACCACCATAGCCTCAGGAATTAGTGGTATCATGGGATTGGCTCGTAACGTGGTTTCTGGGATAGCGTCTGAGAAAGGTACTCGTACCAATATCAGGTTGGCTCAGGAGCGTGAGGCCAGACAAAGAAGGCAATCCCAGATGCAGTACAAGGATGGTGGGGGTGTTTATCTAGGGCCTAATAATAGATTCGATAGCGGTAGCCTTACCGGTGAGTATCTATATCCGTTACCTAAGTCGATGGAAGATCAAGCCAACGTAGAGGTCGAGAAGGGCGAGTACGTGACGCAGCCCGGAGAGGCGCCAATGGAGGCTATGGGGCAGAAGCACGCCGATGGGGGAACCCCCGTTTCCTTGGAGGAAGGTACGAAGGTTATTACCGATGATACCACCATAGAGTCGGATTTCGCTAAATACATTAGAGATACGTATGGTATTAAGGCTACGCCGAAGGATACGTACGCCACGTTAATGGACAGGTATAAGGCTAAGATCGGTCTCAAATCAGCTTATGATGATCAGAAGAAGGCTTTGGATAAGTTGAAGAAGAACGATAAGATAGATGACGAGAATACGAGGCGCTTAAACGCTTCCGTATTATCCAAGGCTATAAATGATAGTAACGAGACGGTTAATGGCTTAGAAGGAAGATTTACGGACTTCGCTAATGTCATATACAAGGAGCAGGAAGACCGGAAGATGAAGAAGGATGAGGATACGTATTTCGCCAAGGGTGGTGAGATAGATAACATCATATCCAGATCCATGAAAGAATATGGTCTTACGGAGGAGGATGTGGCTGAGGCTAAGAAAGAGCTTCTTAAGAAAGTGGCTGGTATTCGTCAGAAGATGGAAATAGGAGGCACGTCTTTGTTCGGTCGTAAATTAACTTTCCGTCCGATCGAGAATAAGTTCAACAATGATCCTAACTATTTCGGTTATCAGCGTCAAGGAACCGATGGTTCTTATGGAGGTATTAATACGGATGAGAGGTTGAATTATTATAAGACATTCAATCCGGTTGCTTACGACGCTTATATGGGAGCTTCGGAGGGCGCTAGGGCTAGGGCGTTGCAAGACGCTATCTACGGTCAGACAAGTAGCTGGATAGGCTTGGCTACGGCTGAGAACCCGATCATCGCCAACGCCGAGGAGCTTCGGGATTACACGACGCTCGTTTCTTTTGGTGGTGAGGATAGTCAAGGTAATTACCCGGAAGACAAGAAGGCCTCATATCATGATAGGATGAGAGACAATAAGTTTGGTCAATATTCGTCATCTCGTCCTATGATTGGTTTGGATGTAGTTACAGAGGATCAACATAAAGCTCTTAATGACGCTGGTATCACTCATTTCAGTCAACTGTTTTCTGACAAGAATAAAGATATTGTTAATAAGATCCTTGGGGAGGATATGCTTAAGATGCAGGCGTTAAGATCCATGAAAGGCATGGAAGGTCTTGACTTCATACTTGACCCTCACAAGGTGACTCCCGGTCCTATGAATATAGGTGACGTGGAGGATCCCGATGTTAAGCTGGATATGCCTGAGCTTATCGATGCTAGTACCTTTCCTAAGACGAATACCAATACAAATACAGGTAAGTCGGATAACAATAGGGGAGGAAGAAATATAGTAGGTGGTGGTCTTGATTTTCCTGAGGTGTTCAGGATGACTCCGGGATCCGTGACAACAGAAGGTCTGGAAAGGCATTACGCTCCTACCGTGGATCCGGTATTGAGATCAGCGGATCAGTATATGGTTGAAGCCAATCGTGCTTTCCAATCACAATTGGATCAGATGGGTAATGTCCCGGATTCTCAAAGAGGAGCTTTATCATCTAACCTACAGGCTATCATGAGTTCTAATATAGGTAGGTATATTAACGAGGTAGAGCAGGGCAATGTCGCTCAAAGAACTTGGGCTGATAATGTCAATTCTCAATCATGGGCGAATACTTATGACAAGAACATAGCGCAACGTCAAGCTTATCAGCAACGGATATTGCAGGGATTGGCTATTAATGACGAGAATTGGGCTAGATATTTTGATAGCGTGAATGACGAGATCCAGCAGAAATGGAACACGGCTACGACCATGAACACATTAAGATCTATATTCGGGGATGTCAAGATCGGTCCGAACGGGCAATTGATAGCGGATCCTCAGGGAGATGTATTGAGTTACAGGAAATTGTATCCTGCTCAGGAAGTAACTAAAGGCAAGAAAGGATAAAAGATGGCGTCACAATACAGTATATTAAGGAATTACGGTAAGTACGTATCGCCCTACAACATGGATGTCATGATGCAGGGTATGGGATACATGCAGCAGAAGATAGATACCAATCGGCAGGCCATAAACGAGTATGCTGATTATATCATCAATTCTGATATTATAAAACCTCAGGATAGGGAATATCTTCAGAATAGGTTAAATGGATTGATACAGGATGTGAATAACGTGTATCGTAAATCCAATCTAGCTTCTGATGGTATAGCTAGAAGCATACAAGCCCGTCTTGGAGAGGCTTTAGATACCCGTGTATTGAACGCTATCGCCGGTACTAGGGAGATTCGGGCTTTCAGCGAGAAGATGGAGGATATGAAGCTGAATAATCCTAAGATGTATAGTCCTATCAATGAGGCTGAGGCTTTCGCCGATGCCGTGGCTTGGATGAATGACGGTCAGGTAGGTACACGTCTTAACCCTATACATTATACTCCTTATACGGATTATCACGCTGAGGTTGATGAGAAGATGAAGAACTTCATCTCCCTTAACAAGGGGAAGAAAGTCAATGTGCCGGTAGTTGACGCCAATGGTAACAGGACGGGGGAGATGCGTGAGATGTACATAGATGAAATGAGCTACGCTCAGGCCAGGGATATAGCTATGGCTTCCATATCTGAGAACGGCAAGGCTCAGATGCAGTTAGAAGGAAGATACATGGCTAGAACTAATCCCGATCTGTTCAACGTCCAAAGCACGTCTGATTTCTTAAAAGGATATATTGATGATTTTAGCGCCAAGGAAGAATCTATACGTGCCAAACTAAAAGGGGTAGGTAATGATAAGATAAAGAAAGCTAAATTGGAGTCGGAACTGGCGGATATCACCAAGCAGAAAAATGATTTCGTGGAGGAGGCTGAGGGAGTTATCGGCGACAACTACAGTCCGGAGCGGGCCGGCATGTTTATGGTGCGGCAGCAGTTCCTTCGTGGTGTCGGATTGAGATGGTCTTATAATAACTCATATGAGACGTTAGGCGTTGACGATTATTATTTCAAGGCTAATCAACAGATGATGGAGAGGGCTAAGTTCAATGAAACAAAGAGACATAATCTGGCTATGGAAAAAGCTGCGTTGATGAAAGCCGGTAAATCGGGTAAATCAGAGAATGGTGGTGGAGACGATGATACGACAGGACCTACCGTGGTTACTAAGAACGCTAACCTTGAGGACGCAAATATAAGCGATGAGTTCATGAACGGGTTCATAGCCAACGAGAGGGCGGTGACTACCGGCATGGATAATTTCGTTAAATCACTATCAGATGACGCTAGAAAGAAGATCGACGCATGGGCGTCTGATCCTGAGAATAGCAATGTGGTTAAGAATATGGATAACGATCAGGTCATCATGGCTTATTTTAAGGCTAATGGGGGGTCAAGGAATGAGCTACTTGATTACAATGGCCAGGATAGTTATTTGAAGCTTCTTGGATTAAATACCCAAAGGGGTAAGTATAATAAGATCAATGATGGATTCAATAAGGCGGAGAACGCTGTTTTGGATGGTATTGACGCTATAGTTGAGAAAGAGGCTAAATCCTTTAGTGGATCAGGCATAGATGTTAGTTACGGATTTGGAACATTTAATCTTGGAGATATCAACAGCAATGGCGATAAGGTTTTTGATATAGATGGGATAAATGACATAACATTAGATGATTGGGCTAAATTATCGGCATATAGCTCTATTCTTAGTAATAGTGTTAAAATGACCGATCTTATTCATGCAGCCACTCCTGGTGCCCATACCCCTATTGTTTTAGGGGATGTCAATTCTGGAGAGGCGGCTGTATTGGTGAATAGGATAAATGATTTGATGGGTACGTCATTAACGTTGGATGATATTAATTTATTATCTCTTATTCCTATGGGTGTTTCTGATGACGGTGATATGATAAAGGTGCTGACCGATGGGCTGTCTGATGGCAATAAAAGGAATGTGGTCGTGGCTAAGGCCATGTATGACGAAATGCAGAAAGAGCAATACGATGTGTTTAGGCATAAATGGAGTTATGGCGATCTGGGAAGGTTGGCTGGTGACGCCAAGCGAGCCGGCGAGGATTACCTGAGGCAATATCGTCATGAGTACGCCGAGCGTGAGTATATCTTTTCCGGTGATTATCCGTCTAAAAGCCAAGCCGAGAAGGATTATATAAAGGTTAGTGACCTATTTACCCGTGGTGGCGGTTTTATTCCTAAGGATAAGGATAATGCCAATACGAAGATAACGTTTACCATATCCCCTATAGGTGATGGTAATTATCAGATCATTGGTAATAATGGAGGTGATGGCCGATCTGTTGTTGAGGTAAGCGAGGCTGATCTGGCCGCGAATAATCTTACCTTCTACAAAGAGGATGTAAGCATCCCGTCCGAGACCTATGATTCCGGTGTCGTACCCATATCTTTCGCCAGTTCAAGCAACAACGCTTATGGGAAGATGGCCAAGGCATTGCAGGTAGCTCCTGTGGCTTATGCCAGCGGAGCCAAGGATATGACAATGCCTTATATAGATATGTTCACGAATATAAATGACGGTAATATCAGGAAGAATCAGATGATGATTGCTACTGACGTATTGTTTGATAACGCTTCCATGTACGAGTTAAGGGCTTCCGGATATAAGTATAATAATGGTTCCTCCGGGATAAATGTTGATATATACAGCAAGGGAGGAGCAAGGGATGGCGGTACTCCATTATACTCAATTGATCTGGATGGCGTTAATTATGCTGATGAGGTAGCTAGAAAAATTGATTTCAGCCCTCAATATTATTTGGTCATGGCATGGCAACAGATACTTAGTAAGGAGAATGAGGTGTATTGGAGAAGTGAAGGTAGATCTACTACGGATGATTTCGAGAGCTTCGTATCACCTATAGCTAGTATGATTGATCAGGAGATAAGAAACAGGAATAACGGAAATAGTAGAAGGTGATTATATATAATTTTACACCAGTTTTATATAGTCATGATTAACAAACGATACCGGAGGTACGCCGGGAATTGAAGCACGTGGAGAGACCTCTTTAGAATCGGTTTCGTGTAAGCAGATTCAACAATGTCCCGATGAAGCGTGAAAATATGCTTTTGGTGTAGAAAAGTATATAAGTACCTAGTGGAAATAATGGAAACAGTTAAAACCGATAATAATGCTACTAATGGAAGGAATCTTGCCGACAAGTACGGATATCCTACCATGAGCGTGGATAATATAAAGGCTGTTGGGGCGGATTCCTATAACATGCTGGATCGTGACTTGCCTCCGGTATTGGATCCGTATTCCGCATCCGAGAGATCAAAGTCCCAGATACCGTCATTATCAGAGAGGATCAAGAATACGGTAAAGACTAATTATTATGATAACATGAAGCATATGTCCCCTTTGGGATATATGGCGTCTGATCAGAGCTATAAGGGTAGGTTTAATCTTACTGGACCGGAGATATCGTTAGAGGATTCAAGGTATCGATTAAGTAGTGGAACGTGGATACCCAAATACGAGTCCTATATACCCGGTGTAGATAATGATACACGTCTATCAAAAACCCAGAGTAGGACTGAGAAGTGGATGAGAGGATTGGGTAAGCTTGCCGGAAAAACCGCTTTGTACGGATTAGGAGGCGTTATCCAGCCTTTTTATGGTATTTATGCCGGAGTATCCAAAGGTAATTTCAATGCTGTTTTTGATAATGATTTTACGAGATGGTTAGATGATCAGGATAAGAAGATGGATTATGGTCTAGCTCATTATTATAATCGAGAGGAGCGGGACATGAACTTTCTTCAAAGTATGACTACGGCTAACTTCTGGTCTAATGACATTCTGCAGGGTCTGGCTTTTACCGCTGGCGCCATGTTATCATCCGCCGTATATTCCGGGGCCGGTCTGATGAACCTTGCTCGTACCGGAGCTAGGGCTGGGGTGGCTTTAGCTAGGATAGGCAAGGCCGCTTCGGACACCAAGAAAGCATTCGGCGCTTACCTTAGAGCCGCCCGTATCGGTCAGAGGGTAGGCAAGGGGCTGGATACCGCCCTATTCCTTGGCGCGTCTACCTCATGGGAAGCTTCAGTGGAAGCCAGAAGTATGTTGATGGAGGCCGAGGAGAACTTCAGGCAATCTTATCGTAACGCTTACGGGAGGGAAGTCCCGTACGAGGAGCTTATGAGGTTCAGGGCTGACAATGCTGATGCCGCTAACGCCGTATTCGCCGCAAACGTCTGCATATTGTCATTATCCAACATAGTTATGTTCGGTGGTATGTTTGGCATGAATCTGGGCGTGGCTAAGTTCATAAAACGCAATATATTTGGCGTAGGGGCCGAGAGAATGGACAACGGTGCACTAAGGGCTATAACACCAAAGAAATGGCAGAAAATAGCTGGTAATACGTTTAATATCATCAAGCGACCGGTATCTGAGGGTTTGTTCGAGGAAGGCCTTCAAGGTGTGTCCAGCAAGTCCGCAGAGGATTGGGTGGAATCAAGATATAATCCTATGGCCATCCGTCAGAATATAGGTTATATGGAAGCTATAAAGAACGGATTCAAGGAGACTTACGGATCTAATGAGGGCTGGAAGGAGATCGGCATCGGTATGATAATAGGTGCCGGTATGGGGTGGAAGAGTGCTGGAGGTATAAGGGAATGGAGCCAAGACATGTCCCGTAACAAGGGGATGGTGGAGGCCTACAACACCAATGCCGGCGCTTTGACCGAGGCTGCTGTCCGTGCTATTCGTGGCAGTATGGCCCTTAACGCTCAATTATCCGGCGTAGATACATCGTACGAGAGTGATGGTAGGATTATAAACAAGGATTTTAGTGACGCCGTATTCAATCGTCTTCGTTATGATTCGGAGATGGGGATGCTGGATGATACGAAGGAGAATTTCAGGACGGTAGTCGAATCTATACCTAATAGCGATATAGCGTTCGATATGAATATGACGGATGAGCAGGTCAATGAGTATAAAGCCGATCTTGTCAACGAGTTTAATAAGAAGGTGGATAATTTCATTATGGCCAACAGATTCGCCGACTCCCTTACCGATGGTATATCCAATAGGTCGTTTAACGCCTATATCTCCAATATGGCTTATAATGGCCTTGAGGCGAAGGATAATTTGAACGATATTGCCAATCAGTTAAGAAGGATATACAATACGGATATAGGTCCCGCTCTTGATATATATTCTCGTCTTAATACTGATTCGAGCAGGGATCTTGAAGAACTTAGGAAGCTTACGGATGATATACAGAGGATGGAGAAGAATATCTTGAGGCTTCAACAAAGTGGCGCGTCGAAGGACGCTCTTGAATCTGATAAGGCTAAGTTGGTCAAGGAGAATGATAGGCTTCTTAAATTAACAGAGGATAGGATCGCATTGGAGAGGAAATTAACTACGTTAATTAACTCAGAGGCTGATATATCTAAGTTGTTCTTAAATAGAAATGATTCAAGGATCAGTGCCGCTGATCTTATGGCGGCTTATGATACTATAGCTGATTTTGAGAACGTCGTATCTATCCGTGGGGTTGATAATTATAAGGAGGCTATGGCATTGCTTAGTGAGTATCGTCATAATCTTGTGGCTTATAAGAATATAAACGAGTCTCTTCGTCGTATGCGTGACAGAAGATTCATCCGGGCGCAGGAGCGCGGGTTCATGAAGATATTATCGAACGTATGGGGTAAGACTTATGAGGAGGATGATAGCAAGTATGATTTCAGGAATACTGATAATCCTGATGCCAATGATCTTTACGCCAACGACCAAGCTATAGACAAGGCTTACCAAGATGGTCTTATAGGGGAGGATGAGGCATTTATGTTCAAGACATATAATCATATGATAGCCAGATCTATGGAGAACGAGATTAAGACCGATGAAGGTAATATAGTCGAGAGGGTTCCTGATGATGAGGATATCATAAATCCTTCTGACGATAGAATCAATAATATAGCTATAAAGATATGGAACGGTAATGAGGATGTCTTATCTCCTAGGGAGAGACAGATATATGATAATAACAAGCCTCGTGTCGATAGTCTAGTTAACGGGTTTGGGGATAATCCTATTTCAAGGATCAATAAGGCTAGATCGATAATAGATAGATTGAAGATCCATGATAATATTTATGATAATATCAAGGACGCTGTTGATGATATTGTAGATATGAATATCAATGGTCTTGATCAGGATCAGATCAAAGAAGCTATAAAGACTTATAATGATCTTATGAATGAGGCTGACAATGGCAATGAGATTGATCAGGATAAGCTTAATGAGGCTATTGATATTATCAATAATTATTCCGATGGGCCTCTTCTTCAATTCGTGGAATGGATGAGGTTGTATGATAACGGAAGTATAGCTGTCAAGGATTACGATAAATCCATACCTATGGGTGATGTCCTCACAGAGAGCGAACCCGGGACATCCACCGGCAGGACGGAAGTTAACGCCGCCCAGAATCCGGTGGTGTTGATGGCCCAGAAGAGAGAGATCGGTGGGGTTATGTATTATGAAGTTGGCGGAATGAGACTTGACAGGTTTATGGACAGTCTTGGGCTTAAAAGATCTGATGCCACTGATACTGATAATGGAAGGGTGATGGATTTCACCAACGGAACCGACATATTTACTGTTATAGAGTCAGATAACCACTCAAGATGGATGATTAGCGAGGATGACGCTCAGGCTTTCGAGAACGCTACCGGTGTCATACTGGGGCGGCAGACCGCCTTGTCGACCTCCAACTGGTTCATGGTGTATCGCAAGGGGCAGGATGGGTCTATTGTCCCTTATTATACGGGTGATACGTTTGGGTCTAATAACGAGTCGGTGAATCAGGAAGCAGCGGCTAGCCTTCGCAAGGGTGATATGGTAAGGTTTAAGATGGATATGTCAGATCCATACACCAAGGGACTGTATGATAAATACAATAGCCTTAACGCCGTTGATCCTAATTCTGATGAGACTAAGTCGGCTTACAGAGAGCTGGTTGATAATATGGTTATTAAGATCGTGGATAGTGATGGTAATTTTGTCTCGGTGCTAAAAGCCAATGATCCAGACTCAAAAGGGAGTAACGCTGATTTAAGGAGTATGGCCTTTGAGTTGTATAGGGATAATGTAGGATCTGTCGCTGGCGAGATTGATATACCGTTCGTAGGCACAGTCACCAGTGTTTTGCCGGGAAGACCTAATTTTAGCGTAAGTGATGATAATGGGACGTTGATGGTATCCGAGAATGACTTTACCAACGAGACGGTTGGTAAGGTCGAGAGCGTAGGGTATATAGAGAACGGAGAGGTTACGATGAGGGATAATATTAAGTATAATATATTCCCGTTCTGTACGGCTATCGTCAGGGACAAATATGGTGACTATAAAGATTCACGTATCCCGGTCGTAGCTATAAAGACAGGAAATGGAAGAAATTACCTATATCCCGTAAGATTGAAAAATCAGGATATATCGTCATTTTCATCCATGATCGGATCGATGGCTGATAGGATTACGGAAGGTCTAGGCGGAGGCGTAAGTATTGATGATATAATGGATCTTAATAACGCTATAGCCAGATCCGGGTTGGATAATAAGACATATATGATTCCGCTGGCGGGAGACGTGAATGTTATCAAGAACCGGCTTAAAGCTGTCAAGGAAGCGGTTAGCAGGATGCCTATGACCGCTGACGTAAGAGGATGGATAGGTGATTCCAGAACTAAGGAGGATATTTTGATGAATGACGTTACGATCAACATCGATCTTAACAACGATCCTTTCATAGCTCCTAAGTTTAGGATGAGTATCAAGGAGAATAAGGTATCCAAGGAGGAGACGGAAGTCTCGTTCCCTAACCTGCCGGATCTGCCATCGGAGTTCGCCTCGCCTACGAAGGCGGCCGAGGACAAGTCTTTGGTTTCCGACGGTAACGTAGTATCCGGAGAAAATGAGGTGGAAAATCCTTGCTAAATAAAATATCTTGACTTATCTTTGCGGCGTCAGTCCATCACCTGACGAGTAAGATATTTAAAAGTTGGTCCCTGTCGGGTGTGTGATGGCCCCGGTGGGGACTCTTTATATTATGCAATTAGATGCTTTTTTACACCGGAAAATTATGCAAGACCTACGCATCCAGCGAGTAAAGGTCTTGATGATGTTATACACCAGTAACTATTCTGTCAATGTCAGACAAAAGCAGTTGCTTGATCATACATACGCTTTAAGCAGGGACCAGGCTTTTGACTATATGACTGAGTTCAATAAAAGGCTTAGTGATAAGGTTGGTATAAAATGTACGATGGATGTACTTCTGCCTACCGATGATGATAATGCTAATATCATAATCGAGCACAATGGCATCATCAAGAAGCTGATGAGAGAGGCTGAGAAACTAGAACTTGATACTGATGCTATCAAGGTCATGATGCGTGATCTTCTTGATGAGTTGAAGGATGATATTGATCTTAATATCCTGATATTTGACGTAAGCCAGTTACTTATAAAATACAATCTATTTAGGTTGGAGGCTATAACAGAGCAGGAGTTCAAGAACTCTTTTGTCAGAATGGATAGCAGGAATATGGAGATAAAGAAACTAACTTTATCTGATATCAAGAAGGTGGTGATGATGATGGAGGATAGGTATGATTATGCATTGTATATGACAGAGGAATATAATTGATTACATTTTTTGTAAAAATATATCCTGTTTGTTTGTAGTTTCAAAATAAGGTCTTATATTTGCGGTGTCTATCCGTTGCTAGACCAGAAGAAGATATTAATATCGCTTAGGCGTAGGCGATAAATGAGAGCTATCAGTGGAGTAACGGACGCTGGTGGCTCTCGTTGTTTTATATTATGGATGATAATTTAAAATTGTTTGAGAATCCTGATTTTGGGGATGTAAGAGTATTATTAGACGAGAAAAGCAATCCATGGTTTGTTGGTAATGACATAGCCAGATGTCTTGGTTATGAAAACTTAGGGAACGCTGTAAAAAGGTTTGTTGATGATGAGGATTCTATCATTCTTACAAGTGATTGTAAATCAATGGGGTTTAAAATAAACCCCCTTATAAATCAGGCTGTTAGGGAGATCAAATTAATCAATGAATCAGGGATGTATTCTTTGATTATGTCATCTAAGATGGAATCTGCCAAGAAATTCAAAAAATGGGTAACATCGGAGGTTCTTCCTTCTATTAGAAAAACAGGCTCCTATTCTATGCCATCAAAGAATGAACTTCCATCTGATTATATAGAGGCATTAGAGGCTTTACTTAAATCGGAAAAGGAGAAGCGTGCGTTAGCTGAGGCGAAAAAAGCGGCAGAGGAAGCCAAAAGGATATCTGATAATATCATCAAAGAACAGGTTCCTATGGTTGAGTTTGCTAAGACAGCCGAAATAGCCCAAGAGACAGATATGTTGATCAGAGAGGTTCGGGAAAAGCTGGAGGCTCATGGGTATGATATAGCGGAGAAGAATCTTCGTATATTGCTTGAGGATAATAAGTTCTTCGCCAAAACCGGTAAGAGATGGTTGCTTTCCCAAAGGATGATAGATCGTGGTTACGCTCGTTACAGGTATCGTGATGACGATGAGTTCTATGGGACTAACACCGTCTATGTGACTCCTAAGGGATTCCAGTGGATCGTGTCTAAGATATCTAGGGAATGGATGCCTAGGTTCTTGGAGTTGAAAGGTAGGGTTCTCAGTAGATCGGATAAAAATATTTTTGCTAAACAATAAGTTTCGTTTTTATAGTTTTAGGATTGAGTTTTTTTGTTTGTCCGTGAGGATCGGCAAAACGATTTGTACTTTTTCAGTAGAAACATAAGGTTTATTATTATTGTTATTTGGCTCCCGTCCGCTCGTGAGAGTAGGCGGGATTTTTATATCTTTGTGTCAAAACGATTTAGTAATGGGCAGATCTTGTTATGTTATAAAAAATAAGGAGGGTGGGATAGATAATGTCCTTGCCCCGAACGACCAACCATCCGGGTTATACCAAAGGGCTATGGAGGTGCTGGGCGACCAGAAGCAGGCCTTATCGGTCTGGGGTACGGCCTACTCCCCCGACTTCGTGTCTTTCTTTGGCGATTGGATGTCCATGCCATCGGAATATGACCTAGATAGTAACGGGGAACCTAGGTATGATGATGTCATGTCCTTTATCAAACAAAAGAATTATGCTGTGGGTAATTTCATGGCTGACGAGGTTAAGGATATCAATAATACCATTACTTCCATGGGCGTTGATAATATCAATGATCTTAACGATATGATCGTATCTAACTTCCTTTCCGGCGGTGATATATTCATCAACAGATATAATCTTGAACGATCCGGGATGTATGATGCTGATGAGATTGATAATATCATGACTAACCGATTGGAGTATGAGCGGGTAAGGGATATGATGAGGAGGATTGTCGATTTTATGTCTGAGGGGAATCTTAATGAGAAGGATATGTATTTCCTGTCCTCCGAGTCAGGCCTTGGTGATGATTATATGATATATGAGGATACATATGACTCGTTAGGAAAGAGAAGGGGCTTGAATCCAATAGAGGTAAGGGATACGATCATGAGGGCGGTAGGCGGTATCAGCGACCGCCGGGAGTTCGATCAGGCTTTCGCCTCCATCCCATACCCTTCCTTGGCACTCCGGTATCAGGAGGATCAGGATTACGCAGATCGGATGTATGACACGTATCGTAATATGACCCGTATGGAGGTTCGGAGTCAGGACGGAAATACGATTACCGACTCGTACTTCAATAGTACCACACCGTATATCAGTATGCCTAAGGATATGAAGGGTCTAAGGGATAAGGTTGGGGAGATAATCGATATGGATGATTTTAAGGACATCAAGGACGTTGCCGGACGTCTGCATGACATAGCCATGGATCTTGCCGACATGGGCGTGGATATAAGCGAGGCGATCAGCGATGAGATGGTTATATCCAGACCTGAGGATATCCGTGATCTTATGGCGTCGCTGGACGTCATGTTGTCTTCCATACAGGCCGGCAATTCGGTATACGATAGCTTTATCTCCGATCTTGATAGGATAACAGGAAAAGGGAATCCGATATACGAGGTTCAGGATACTTATTCTACTGGGGATAGGATGGTGTATGTAAGATCCGGGAATACATCCCCTTCCGATATGTATGATAGGAGCATGTTGTATATTAGTAGGAATACGTACCATAACACGGCTCCGATAACCGACACCGATCAGGCCTATGAGATGTTGGCCAATATCGGGATAGAGCGGCCCTCGTACTTGCCGGCTGGCGTGGTCCCCGCCGGGGCTTCCCGTTCCGATATTGGCGTGGTCAAGGATAATATAAAAAAGCTGGTTATGTCCAACATCTCATCCTCGAATACCGAGAACATGATCCTTGCCAGATTGATATACCAGCATCCAGTTACCCCTGAGATGGATGATGCCGATATCGATCGGGAGTTCAGGAGATACGAGGCTAGACAGGGGAAGGATCGGGATTTTATCAAATCCTGTACATCGTTGAGGAAGATCCAGATCAAGGAAAGGTTAAAAAAATCGGATTTATATAATAATGTCTTACGTTTCCTTGATTTTAATGGATTTTATAATGTATCTTTGAATCACCATGACAGAGGTACGTTAAAAAGCATGGAGATGTCGTTGCCGGAAGGTCAGGTAAGGGATCTTCTGTTTGACGTGGCTATCGAGTCCGGTGACAGTAGCATGAGAAACCTTTTCTATCTGGATAGACAGGATAGGATGATGGATGCCGGGTTTTATAGGTATCTGTACCAAAGGAATCCGGGCCTGCTCCGGGAGGTCAACGGCGGTGTCGAGGCGAGACCGGACGGTTCGTTCTTGGCTCGTGGGAGGTATGATGATTTCGTGTCATTCCAATCCGGCTTATATGAGAAGATAGGTGAGACGGTTGATGGTGCGATATACAGGTTCGTTGATGATCTTATATACTCCGATCCATCATCATATCAAGAAAATATGGTACGAAGGATGGGTGATGTTACGGTAAGGAGTGACGATAATCGCCTGTCAAGGATAGAGGATAATCCCTCATCCAGTAAGATAATTAATGAATACACTGCTAATACAAATAAGTTGATGCGAGATTTTTCGTGTAGTTAAGGTGATTATATACCAGTTTACACCAGTATAATTTGACGCTTCACGGCCCCGGCTACTGCCAGCGACTCCACGTCCCCTACCCGGTTCACCACCGGTGACGTATTTTATTGGGTTAGAAGATTTTGTTTTTCTAACCCAAATTTCTTTATATTCCTAGCGGCAAGAAGATCCCTATCATTTACGGCACCACAAGAAGGGCAAGTCCAGATACGATCGGATAATTTAAGATCTCGATGTATGTATCCGCATTCGCACATCTTGGAGCTAGGTTCAAATCTACCTATCCGAATCAAATTCACGCCCTTCCAATCCGACTTATAGCTTAATATTCTAAAGAACTCGCTCCATGAGCATGAAGCTATACTATTAGCTAGCTTATGATTCTTCATCATCCCATCCACGTTAAGATCCTCAATAACCACGGTTTGGTTCTTGCCTAGGATATTGTTGACCACATGGTGCAGGAAGTTATGTCTTTGATTCGATATGTGCTCGTATGCTTTCGCTACAGCCAATCTAGCTTTTTCTCTTCTTTGGCTTCCTTTTTGCTTGCGAGTTAATCTACGTTGTAAGCATCTTAACCGTGCGGAAGACCTTTCCAGATATTTCGGATTCTCGAAAACCGAACCGTTCGATAAGGTAGCGAATGTCTTTATCCCGACATCGATACCTACAGCGGTATCCGGATTTATAGGTGACTTGTCCGGTAATTTAAGGCCGCTGTTTACAAGGATACTGACATAATACTTATTTGTAGGTGACTTTGATACTGTGACAGTCCCTACCTTACCCTTAAACACTTGGTTAGAGTAGAATTTTACCCATCCTAATTTCGGTAGTTTAATCCTGTTGTTATCAAAATCAACGTGAACATTCATGATATTCTTGAACGATTTCCTTGATCTTCGCTTTGATTTGAACTTCGGGAAGCCTTTTTTCTCTCTGAAAAATCTGGTGAAAGCCTGATCTAAGTTCCTTATTGACTGCTGTAGACATTCGTTAGATACCTCGTTGAGCCAAGAATATTCCTCTTGTTTCTTTAGGCCAGTCAATTTCTTACATAGATCAACAGCCGTAAGCGATTTTTTATCATCTTGATACGCTTCGATTTTCGTCTGCAAAGCCCAGTTATAGATAAATCGGGTTGATCCGAAAGTCTTCTCCATTAGCGAGATTTGTTCGGATGTCGGATTCAGTCTATATCTATAAGCTTTTAACATACCACTGTCTTTTGATGCAAAGATATGATATAAAAAGTAATTATATACCATTTCACTTATGCTGTATAACATAGTAGTGCGGAATTGTGTATATATTCACTTTATTTTTTCTTGTATATTTAATATTTTTTTTGTTTCATATCGGTTCTTATTAATACCAACTGCATGACATGACGTGCCTTGATGATGACATATATCACGATCTTAGGATTATTAATTTTTGAACTTTGTAACGCCCGCCATCAGGTGGGGTTATTATTAATTCAAAAATAAATAGACATGGGTACAAGTGGAGACAAAATCGTTTTGTTAGACGGCATGGGTTCCGGGAGCGGTAGTGCCGCTAATGGTTTATTATCTATGATTCCGGGTATGTTTACCAGCCTTTTGGGTGGAAATAAGATGGATCCGAATCTAGTCGCAGCGCTGATGAATGGTCGTAACAACCAAGATCAGTACGGAGGGGCTAACGGTTGGTGGTTGTGGATCATCGTCCTGTTCTGGTTATGGGGCGGCCGTGGCTTTGGCAATGGTTTTGGCAATGGTAATGAGTGTTGCGCTAATGGTCTTCCCGCTCAATTGAATAACGACTATGGTCGTGAGTTGTTGATGCAGGCCATCCAAGGTAATAGAAGCGCTATCGATCAGATCGCTAACGCCTTGAACTGTACTACCACTCAATTGCAAAGCGCTATCTGTAACGTACAAGGCGCTATCGATAAGGTAGCTGGTCAGGTAGGTATGACCTCTCAGGCTGTTATTAACTACGTGGGGAGATGTTCAATATCTGTTCGCTATGTTCTATAGCGACTACTTTCCTAAGGTATTGGACTGCGACCAGAAAATAGTCAAGGCTGTCTTGGCTTATCTGGAAGACCCTGACGCTCCGGAAGGGACGGCGTTTGTAAGGTATCTGGCGGTGCGGTGCTTCGTCGGTGACACAATCAAATGGAGTGAGATGATATGATTTGATACAACGTTGGAAGAACCCCGTCGGCAATAGAATACCGATGGGGTTTCTTTTTGTCAAGTATCTTATTATCGTTATATTTGTCAGGAGTAGATCTTTTTGTTCATAGGTAGGGTGGGCGGGAATGAAAAAAGGATATCCTCACGGACACCCTTTCCCCTTGGTTGGAAATTACCTAAAAACCTTATGAGTTACTGTTCTTCCGCGAATATAACGATTAAATAGAGAATATCAATGGCTAAAGGATATTACTGGATAGAACCTGTGGATCGGACGTTAAACGACTTCCAGTTTTATAAAGCACGTATCGTAGGCGATCCTGAATATGACGAGAGACATCATCGTGTTATATTGAGGACTGATAAGTATTTCCCTGTCGGGAGTATCTTTCATGTCCTTAACGATAAGGAGATGTTTGTTATTGAACGGAAATTCAAGATCTGGGGCAATAAGTATGTTATAAGACCTTGTGAGGGCGAGTGGGAATGGGAGTCTGTCCAGAAACTTAAAGACAAGGCTATTATATTCCGTACCGGGTTCCTGCATGGGGACGGCAGCTTCTAACACCTGCCCGTATCTACCCCCCCCTCGATTTCTTGGTGCTTATATATATGGTTATATTTGGGCAAAAATAATTATGATATGGCAGATTTTCAAGGTAAATATAATGGCGAGCAGATAGAGCAGCTTTTGGATAAGGCTAATGATATTGATCTTACCAAATACGCTCTTAAGACGGATAATGCCCCTACCGCCACGAAATTACAGGCGGCTAGGACCATAGCGCTGTCCGGGGCTGTTACCGGTAGTGTTTCATCGGACTTCGGAAGCAACGTAACTATCTCCACGACATTGGCTAATTTTGATGCCTCTAAGATCGCGTCCGGAACCATCAGTATAGATAGGTTGCCTAAGGCGGCTTTGGAGAGATTGATCGTGGTAGCTGACGATACGGCCAGATTTGCCCTTACCACCGCTACGGCTCAAAGTGGTGATACGGTAAAGGTAACGTCTACAGGTAAGATGTATCTGATAAAAGACGAGTCTAAATTAAGCAGTGAGGATGGATATGAGCCTTACACGGCCAGTCAGGCTTCCTCCGTGCCTTGGTCCGGGGTTACGGGCAAACCAAGTACCTTCACCCCTCCCACGTCCTCCGCTACCGTTCTTGGCGGTATTAAGGTAGGATATACGACTTCCGGGAAGAACTATAAGGTGCAACTGGATTCGTCCGGCAACGCTTACGTCAATGTCCCATGGACAGATAATAATACCACGTACAATCAAGCCACGGCTGATACTTTAGGATTGGTTAAGATCGGTTACGATACTAGTGGCAAGAATTACGCCGTGGTGTTAGACGGTAATGGGAAGATGTATGTAAATGTTCCTTGGACTGATAATAACACGACTTATGCTCAAGCCACGAGCGATAAGTTGGGTCTTGTTAAGATCGGATACTCTGCAACTGGGAAGAACTATCCCGTTGTTCTTGACGGTAGTGGTAAGATGTATGTGAATGTTCCGTGGACGGACACCAACACCACATATTCCAATATGGGGGCGGCTACTTCCTCTGCCGCAGGAAAGGCCGGTTTGGTCCCTGCTCCTGCCGCCGGAGCGCAAGGTAAGTATCTTCGTGGTGATGGAACGTGGCAGACACCTCCTAACACTACATATAGCAACATGGGCGGAGCGACGTCCTCAGCCGCAGGATCGGCGGGATTGGTACCAGCGCCGGCTGCCGGCAAGCAAGCGTCGTTTTTGCGTGGTGATGGCACATGGGTGGTTCCGACAAATACCACATACGCTAAGGCTAATACCACGACCTTAGGATTGGTGATGATCGGATATGCGGAGAATGGCAAGAATTATCCGGTGGAGCTGGATGGTAGTGGGAAGATGTTCGTCAACGTGCCTTGGACGGATACTAATACAACGTATGGTGTTGTGGGAGCTAATGGATCAACAGGTCTTGTAAAGAACGGAAGTACCGTGACAAGCGCTTCTGGCTATATCGCCTGTCCTATTGTCAGTGGTGTCCCTTATTATAAAGACACTAATACCACTTACGCCAATATGAAGGCAGCTACGGCTTCCGCCGCCGGTGCTGCGGGATTGGTTCCGGCTCCCGCTGCGGGCAAACAGACATCCTTCCTTCGTGGCGATGGTACATGGGTCGTACCTACCAATACCACATACGGATTGGCCTCTACTACAGCCAACGGCTTATTGAGACAGCTTAATGGTAGCACCTCTAATTTTATGCGTGGAGATGGTACATGGGCTACCCCTCCTAACACGACATATGCCGTAGCCAACGAGTCCACTAACGGTTTGATGGCGGCCGCCGATAAGAAGACCATGAATAGGCTTATAGGAGTTAATACGGTCACGACATTAGCTAACCTGCCTATTAGCAAGAGAAGTATCACGGCTACGTTATCAGCCGCTACCACCCTATCCGTGCAGTCAGGGATGCAGATAGGGGAGGAGCTGATGATCAGGTGCGTCCCGTCGGCGGCCTTCACGCAGGCTATACCCAACTCCGGGGATTATGTCAGCATGAGCGGAACTTCTATATCCACTACGGCCAACAAGCCTTTCGAGATAAATATCTGGTGTTACGCTTCAGGTAAGTATAGCATCGCCGTTAAAGAACAAGATTAAAGAACAGATTATGGCATATACATATATAAACAGGGAAATATATCCCAATCAATTAGTTCAGGACGATCCGCTTGATGATAATTACGCCAAGGGCTATAGTTATGATGATTACATTAACGGGAATCCCGCCCCATGGATAGAGCTTGGGGAGGAGCAATTGGCGTTCAAGGAGGCCAATCCTAAAGCTACGGTTAAGGAAATTATCGAGGCTAAATTGGATGACTCAAGGCTTCTTAATGAGGAGAAATCGGCTAAGTATGAGGAGATCAGGACTTATGAGAATAATAATCTTCATGAGTTTTTCTTGGATGACCAAAATATCTATATCCCTGAATATGATAGGAATAACGCTTTGTCTGATGGGGCTATAGCTGGTAAGATAACGATCATAGGTCTGGAGTTTGATATGACGGAAGGCAAGATCTTGATCGGGATGATGGATAAGTATGATAATGACCTGATGTCGGCGTTAGGAGTCAAACAGAGGGAAGTAAGCTTAGCCACTACCGTAGAGCAGGTGAGGGCTATTGACGCTCAGTCCGGCTATCCAGATAAGGTAAATATCACCATGACTTATGTCCGGCAACAGGCAAAGGAGAAAGATGCCTCCGATCCTCAGAAAGTGGCTGTCAGATTCTCCAGAATGGTGGTTAATAACAAGGCTATATCTTTATCCCCTAACGAGAAATTGGATGTTAAGGTCCTATTCCCTATATGGGGACAAGAGGGAGCGGAGTTCGGGTTGTCGGTGGATGCCGGATTCTGCCTCAGGGTGGTTAAGGACGATACGGATATCCTTTATGAGGTTATTCAACAACATACATTATCAAAGGAATGGGAACCCGGATTGGATACGGCTTCCTTATACAAGGTCATTGATAAGGAGCATGCCGGGACCATAGGGGATCCTATCCCGTATTTCCCTCCAATGGAGATATTCAAGGATAAATATTACATCCAGAACGCTGATGTATATAAGTGTACTAGGGATAGCGGAACTCCTCTTAGTCATAATCTAAAGGACTTAGTAGGGTTGTATGTTGAGGTTGTACAGGGCTAGTCGTATCTACCCCCCCTATATTTGGCTTGTGATATGATACAAGTTATTTTTGGCATAATAAAATGACATTTGTAAATATATTTAAGTATGGCATCACAAAAATTTGGTTTCGTAACCGTCGACCCGGTATCAGGATCAGGAGATCAGGCGGTTAATTTCTCCGGTGAGAAACACACCGGTCGTCTTCAACGCCCTATCAACCTTACGGTCACCACGAACGGCGGGGCTAAGAAGGCGTTGGTAGTTAATCAGGCAGCGGCTGCTGAGGTGGTAAGATCAGACAACCCTAACGCTTCCGTGCAAAAGACAGGCGGTAATGTTACCATCACCGGTAAGTCTAACAGTACTAAGCTTACGTTCGCGGTCACGCCGGCTGAGGATAACGGGCTTACGTTACAGCTCCCGGCTAACTACACGGCGGATGGAAAGACTACGGCTAACGGAGCGGTTATCGCCGACGATCCCGGAGCCGCTGGCGAGTTCGTTTGGAGCATCACGATCTCGGACGTACCGGCCAACGTCACGATCGAGGATCTGACAGCTACATTGAAAGTAACCGCCGCTGGTGGCCAGATAGCCAACGTGACGGTAACGCAAGCCGCTGGAGACTCTACTATCGAGCTTGACAAGGAGACTATTAACTTGGATGTAAATGGTACTCAACGGACGGTTAACGTAACATCTAATGACAGCTGGACATGGGCGCAAGCTGCGGCTAGAACCGTATTGAGAATGATGGGACGATAATCAGTTTCTTTTCTCTTACTCAGACCCCGATCGACTAAAGCCGGTTGGGGTTTATTTGTTTTGCTATCTTTGCAATAGAACAAAAATAATACAACTATGGCTAATGATTTGAATATTAATTGGAAGGACGGGGTAGGCGAGGTAACGGACCAGCCTCTGACCGTCAGTCCGGGGTCCGGGGCCGGAAGCGCCCCCGTTTCCTTTGGCTCGGTGATGAACAACGGTCTTGATCGGACTCTTGAGCTGGAGATAACAACTCCAAAAGGTATTAAGAAGACGCTTACGGTGAATCAGGAGGGATGCCGGCAGGCTTATGTCACAAGCGACGGCAAACGATGGCTGACTAGCGACAATCGGGTGTATGGGGTTTTGAAAAGCGATGCTCCGTGCGAATGCATAGGTGATTGTCCTTGATATTTTGTTTTTACGAATTTTGTAATTACATTTGTGGCGCATGTCCATCACCATGCTTTTCGTCGCTAATTTATTATAAAGGGATACAGGTCTGTGATGGGATCGGTATTCCTCTATTTTTAATATGGAAAAGATAGATGTTTTCGATGTTCAGATTCCTGATGGGAGACAAATCAGTTGTATATCGTATAATAAGGTTACTTATTTTGATCTTGACTCAGGTTGATTTTAGGAATCTACCATCAGTGGTATCCCAACAAGTCGTAGCTCAAGCATTTTCGGCAATAAAGTCTTGGATGAAATTAAAGAAGGAATATGAAAAAAATCCCTCTAAGTTCAATTCGAAACCTAAATTGCCGAAGTACAAACGAGGCAAGAAGCAGAATATGGTAGTCTTTACGACTTCTGCTTGCAGGCTTAAGAGTGATGGTTGCATTCATTTTATCAAAAACATAGTCCAACCAATCAAAACAAGAATAGGAGATAACAAATTATGTCAGGTTAGGATAATCCCTCAAACTACATGCTATGTGGTTGAGGTTATTTATGAGAAGAAGGAGCAGGATCTAAACCTGAATAAGGATAATGTTCTTTCGATTGATTTGGGATTGAATAATTTATGTTCATGTATAAGCGATGTAGGTATCAAGCCTTTCATTGTAAACGGCAAGATTATCAAGTCCTTTAATCAGTGGTATAATAAGAAGAGAGCTAGATTGATGTCTTACATTGGAGATAAGGGAACTTCAAGGAGACTTAGACAGCTAAATAATTATAGGAATTTTTGGATAGATGATCATATCCATAAGATCAGTAGATATATTGTTAACCATTGTATCGATAACAATATCGGAAGTCTTGTTGTGGGTTTGAATAAAGGATGGAAGAATGGAGTAAATCTAGGGAAGAGGATAAACCAGAAGTTCGTTGAGATTCCATTCTCAAAACTTGTTGAAAAGATATCCTATAAGTGTAAGTTGGTTGGAATAGACTTTCAAGTCCACGAGGAATCCTATACCTCCAAAGTGGATCATCTGGCTTTTGAAAAATTGGGAAAGCATGATGTTTACTTAGGCAAAAGAAAGAAACGCGGATTGTTCCAAAGTTCTATCGGGAAATTGATTAACGCTGATATTAACGGAACTATTGGAATCGGAAGAAAAGTATTCGGTGATTCTTACGTAAGTAGGATAATCGGTAGCGGGTTGGCGTTTAACCCGGTTAGAGTAAACATTTTGTGATACGAATGTGAATTTGATAAATAAAATTAATAATTTTAGTAACGTGAGAGAAAAGAAATTTGATTTCGTGATATATCCGTTGGATTTGATTATCACGGTTGGATTAGATTATAAGACGTTGTGTGATCGTTTCGAGAATATGGAACCTGAGCATAATGGGGAATGGGGAAATAAGGAGGATATGGACAAGGACGCGTCTTTTGTGAATTTGGTAAAGGATAGGGATGATGATGGTCGATTCGCTATACTTTGGAACTTTTCGAGCGATGATGATATAACGATAAAAAATACCTGCCATGAGTCATTTCATGTAGCCATGAGTGTATGTCAGTTTTGTAATATGTCGCTTGGATTTAAGGTTGGAGAGGATGAGCACGCAGCGTTTATAGCTGGTTTCGCTGGTGGTTGTGCTTATGATTTTCTCTATAGTAATAGTACAGAATAGATATAGATTCATTTGTGAAATATAAGAATATCAGCCTCCGCTTATTTGTGGGGGCTTTTTGTTTATCTTTGTCAAAAACATGAAGTTATGTCAAGTTGCGTAATTAAAAGAAATAGTAAGGGTAAGATAACCCGTGTCTTGACCCCTTCCGGAGAGGTATCTACCTTATTCGATAAGATAGCGGGCATAGCCGCCGTAAGTGACCTTAATAAGGCCGCTGAAGCTTATATGACTATTTATAACGATAAGTTCAGGTCTAAGTTCGGAGACTGGACGAGATCCGTGCCAAGGAATAAGGAGGCGGCCAGATCCATAAGCGCCAGACTTAGCGCCAGCGAGTGGGGGCAACTTATGTCAGCCAAGGTCTTGTCCGCCATAAGCGATATGGATGCCCCGGCGTTGGCCAGAAGCCTTGGGAATAGCGACAATGTCGTGGCTTATCTTACCTCCGGAGAGGTAGGTGATGTCAATGATATGGCTGTGGTAGATACGTCCACGGTACAGGAGGTGGATCTGGATTCCATAAACGAGAATAATGTTGGCGATACGATACTGAAAGAGGCGTCATGGGATGATATAAGGGCTATCAGGGAGAATATAGATATTAGGGAGACAGCCCGTATGTTATGGAAGGCCGTGGAAAGCGCTTTTACCGGGCAACGGCCTAATATCAGGGTGAAGGGTGGAAATATAGATGGTGAGATCATATTTTCTGGTAATGTCTTGCCGTTAAATAATATTGAGAATTATACTCCTCCATCTTCAAGACTGGTATATGATTCCGGTGAGCCTCGCCTGTTCTTTAGATCGGATGACGGCAAGATACACGACTCTTACGCCAACGCCATAAAAGGATCGTCTGGTGGGCGGGTCGAGGCCGGGTTCTTGGCCGGCAGTGTCGAGGAGAGCGACGTCCCGTCCGGTACGGCTGACATCTCCTTTGGCTCTTCCTCCATAACCCTCAATAACAGTGAGTCATTTATCCCGGTCCTTGGTATTAGCTCAAACTCAGATATAAGTACTCGTGGAGGGTTTATTAATTACCTTATCAAGAAAGGTATGTTGAGTGGGGAACGTATAAGACTAGGGGATAGATATTATCTTACTGGAGCCGGCAATTCTGATGGTCTTAAGATCTATAACGCTATGAATGCCTTATCCAGCCTCAGGAATAGGTTTGGAAGTCAATCCTCTGAGATGAACGTATTGGGTTCTATAGGTTTTGATACGGAGGTAAGTAATGATCTTGATCTTATCACTACGTCCGGGGAGAAGGTTACGGTAAGCAGACCGGAGATCAAGGGTATGTTAAGGCAAGGTAAGTTCGAGGAGCTTAATAATAAGTATGATGGATTCATGGAGCTAGCCTTGTCGTTGATGATGGAGGATAACGCTTTGTACGGGAGTAACGTCCGTGGGGTTATCGAGAATGAGAAGGCGGAAGATCTCCAGAATAGGACTGATATCACCAATATCTTATCCACGTTAGGCATCCGTGTGATGGGTATGTCTGAGTATATGGATAAGTATAAGATGCGTAATGGCGTGGATCCTTCGGCTAGGGCCTTGTCTGACATGGCTAATGGGGTTATCGCTTTGGCTGAGGGGGCTACGGTAGAGGATCTCAATGAGGAGGTGGCTCATTTCTTGATCGATACTTATCGTAACCAGCAGGAGATTGATGAGGTGCTGGATTCTGTTGTTGGTACGTCGTTATGGAATCAGTTCGCTGGTCGTTACTATGAGGTGTATGGGAAGGAATACCAAGGAGAGGAGTTGGATCGGATGGTGAAGCGGGAGATCCTAGGCAAGACGTTGGCCCAGCGGTTCGTGCCGGGCATGGAACAGGCGGTAGAGGATCTGGCCTCGTCTGAGGACGCCCAGCTCTCCTTGTTTGGCAGGATGGTACGAGCTATACGTAATTTCTTCTCTAGCCAAAGATCGGATTTAAATAAGGTACTTGATAGGATAAAGGAGTCGGCGTTAGCTGATGATCCAAGCGCCTTTGACGTGCTTCTGCTAAAGGATAGCAATCATCTCATGTATTCGTTATCGGACGTTGACGTGGCTAATAAGTTGATCAAGAACGGTAGGTCATTGGAAAGGCTATACACTAGATTGCAGAGGATGAGGTCAAGCCAAAGCCAGAGGATCGGTGAGAGTATCTCCCTTCTTCGTGATATAGGCGAGAAGGTGAGACAAGTCGGTGGTGAGCTTAATAAAAACAACAACCTGCTATCCACCAAGAGTGTCATAGCGACCGCCAAGGCTGAGGTGGAGTATTTGGTCACTGTTGCCAGTAGCTTGCGTAAGAGCGACAAGGGACTTGATTATGAGACGATACAGGTTATCGATAACGTGTACGGGGAGATAGTGCCTTTGATCAGGAATCTTCGTGGATTCGTCAATAATCAGGCGGCGGATTATTATGGCGTCAATAAGGTTGGTATGGTAGAGGATATGGATGATATATTACGTATGGCTGAGACATCCATGTCCGATATAAACGCCCTTCGAAGTGATCGTAATGAGGACTGGCTGGATGGACAGCTTCGGATGTTTAATATCCCGGAAAGATATTGGAATGGGATAAAGAAGTTGATAAATAACATCCATAAGGATATCAATGTCATGTCCCGATTCTTTGGCACACTGGAGCATAGTGGTAACGCTATCTTAGGCATGTTAGGGCAACGTCTTGCCAAGGCTTATAACGACGCTCATGTTGAGGGTGTGGCTAATATCAATAAGATGACTAAGATGATGAAAGAGCGTGGATGGGGGATAAAGGATAATGAGGATCTTATACAGAAAATAAACGGTAAGAACTCTGATTACCTTGATTCGTCCCGTGATTTCGCCAAATACGATTTACTGTATCGGACAGAGCAGGCGAAAGCTATTATTGATATATATGATCTTAAAAAGGTTACGGGTAAGACCGAGAAGCAACTTATCGACATGCTTTTATCTGATAAGGGGCTTAAGGTCAAGACTCGTGATGATATCGTAGGATATGATGGGGATAAGCCTATTACGAAGGCCGTGTATCATGTATTCAAACCTACCATCCAGAATTTTGATATCTCGGACATGACGTTCGAGGATCAGCAACGGTATCTGGATACGATAAATAGGTGGTTGGATGAGAACCAAGAGAAACCTATGGTGCAGGCTTATTACGATAAGATCGAGAAAGTTAATAAGAAGGTCGAGGAAAGACTGGGTCGTAGGGTATCGCAAGCCACGTCCGATTTCATGACCCGTATCCGTAGAAGCCGGTATGTGGCTATGGATAAGTTTATTAAGAACAAGAAGGTCGATTGGGACGCTTTCCAATCTGACCCTATAGCTTGGAGATCTTATCTGGATATCCTTCGTGATAGGGCTATAGCCAAGAGCGAGTGGTATTCCGACGGGACACCAAAGGAAGCGGGGTCCGAGGCGTTGATGATGTCCGAGGAGATCAAGGCATGGGACGAGGCGTGGGCCGAGGAGTTCGGGAATACCAACGAGGGTCGTAAGGCTTCAGCCGAGTTTAAGGAGATACTGCGTGGGATAGAGCGGTCCGAGGGCGGTAAGGCAGCGTTCGAGTTCCTGCTAGCCGGTGGTTATCTTGGCTTCTCCAAGGATATGTGGGGATCCGAGGAGGGTGATTATTACGAGAATCTGGTTGATAAGATCACGGAGCAATCTGTATCATCATCAAGGATAGAGAAGGTAGAGGAGGCGATGGCAACAATAAATGAGATTAACGATCAGTTAAGACCTTTGCTTATTCAGTACCGGGACAGTACCAGATATGGCGAGTATGATTTCGATCGTCTTCGTGGATCATCGTCATTAAGGAAGATAAACGAGCTATACGACCGTCTGGCCGAGGCCAAGAGTGTTATTAACGCCGCCGCTTCCGCTGAGGATATTGAGATGAATATGCCCGATACGGTGGAGAGTGGCGTTACAGATTCCTACCGTAATGCGTTAAGGGATGCCGTGACATACGACAAGGGAATGGATGAGATTAAATTCGCCAAGGAACATATGTCTGCCCGCTCCCGGAGTCAGGTAGATAGGATGGCCGCCAAGCTGTCACAGAAGAATCCATCATGGACATCCATGGAGACAACGTTCCTTAGAAAAAAATACGGTCCTGATTTCAGTGATAAGCTGGCTAATGATATAGCTATGGGTAAGGCTAATAGTATACTTATTGAGTATGCCAGAACCCGGCTATATCCTTATATGAGAAAATACTCTCCCAAAGGGTATTCTGATTTTGTCAGGAAGATAAATAACGGTACGTATAAGGTGTCGGATTTTTTTGATGCCATGGAAAGCGGTATATCAAAGGAAGAAAGCGTGTCCCGTTTCGGCTTCGATATTAATATGATTGATTTGTCGATCAACAACCAATGGTTAGATGAGGCTGATTTCGAGAGTTCCTTCCGGAATCCTAATTATAATCCCGATCTAGGTTATGGATATCATACGCCTAGATTTGATAAGTACAAGAATGAGGCTTTCTTCAAGAAATACGGTATCACCAACGAAGGGGAGGAGGCTACGATCAATAAGGATAAGTGGGAGATGAGGAAGGAATTGCTTAACATAAGCCGTAAGGCTATGGAGGATTATGATGAGCGTTTCAGGAATATCTACCAGATACCACAGATATCCAAGGGCGGAGTGGAGAGGATGGTACAGGCTGGGGTTGACCCGAAGGCGGCCATCGGAAACGCCGTACGTGATATCGTTGGCGAGAGGGTTGATGATCCCATACATGGTCAAGGACAAGACTTAGGAGGGCTTGATGAGAACGATAACAAATATCGCATGATCCCCAAGTACTATCTGAGCAAGCTAGAGAATGCCGATGACGTATCCCATGACTTCGCGTACTCCTATTCTATGCTATCCCTTCAGGCGGCATCTTATAAGTATAAGAGAGCTGCTTTGGATGATGTTATGGGATATAGGAATATGATGCTTGAGACACAATATGATGGGGGAAAGAATCCGGAAGCCACTCATGCCTACAGGATGTTTCAGGACTGGGTTAACGCCAGTATCTATGACGTCAGGATAAACAATAAGCGGGCGGAATGGAATATAGGTAATTATAAGGTCGATCTTAATAAGCTGGCTCTTATGTTCACCAAATTTGTGTCCAAATCCAACTTAGGCTTCTCCCCGTTCGTGGCGGCTACCGGTGCCCTTACCGGGCAGGCCAACTTCTTTTTGGAAGGTATGGTAGGGCAGTATATAAGCAAGGACTCCATGAAATACGCCTACGGGGAAGCCCAGAAGCAGTTAAGTACGTACGTGTCTGAGATCGGGGACATAAATCGTACCAACAAGCTATATGTCGTTGGAGAGGCCCTAGGTGTGTTTAATGTCCGCAACCGTGTACGATCGGCGGCGTACAACAAGATCTGGAGAACCTTATTCCGGAATCTGCCGTTTAAGATGATGGAGGTTCTTAACTCCCCGTTGGATCCGCAGGTTATTATCTCGGTCATGGATGATACCCGCCTATACGAGGGTCAGTTCTGGTCATACTCCAATTTCAAGGAGATGATGATGAAGGACAGGAATATGTCCGCTAATGAGGCTAAACGTAATTGGGAGCGTTTAAGGGATTATTCCATATGGAACTTAGTAAATGTCAAGGACGGGAAGATCGTGGCTAAAAACGAGGCTAATAAGGATATTATAGACCGATACATACCTACATTGTCCAGCAGGGTCAGGAGTATGGTGCAGATATGCGACGGCGCCCTTAACGAACAGAACCGGGTGGGGGCTAGCCGGAACGCTATCCTTAACATGGTGCTCCCTCATCGTGGATGGTTTATACTTGCCATTCAACGGGCATACAAAAAAGCCGGGTTTAACTTCCAGACCAACCAGTTCGAGGAGGGATATATGAGAACGTTATGGAGATTCGCCGGAGATATCTATAATATGATGTCAGAAGGCAGGATGAAGGAAATACATGACGTGCTGAAAGAATATCATAGTCTTAATCCTTATGAGCAGACCAATATCAAGCGATCGCTTATCAATATGGCAGTATTCGCTACGATGATAGCCATAGGAAGGGCTTTGATGGGATATAGGGAGGATAATGAGGATAGCTGGTTCGGGCAGTTCATTACCTATATCGGGTTCAGGACGATCAATGAGATCGCTTCCCAGACATCCCCGTTCATGGAGCTTAACGCCATAGATATGCTGCAAGATCCGCTGGTTACGGCCCGGAAGTTAGGCGATCTCACCGATCCCCGGAACTGGGACCCGTTCGCTACTGTCCAGACCGGTGTGTACAAGGGCGAGAGTAAGTTGTGGAGACAGCTCATGAAGTTCTCGTTTGGTAAGCAATGGTATAATATCAAGACGGCTAGGGATATTAAGCAGACATCCGACTACTGGCTGATGACCAACGGCATGACGATGGGATTCTTTCTAGGTGGAAGAAATAAGGATGAGTCTGGGGAGGACGCTAATTGGTACTTTGATAGGGGAAGATAGCCGATATAGTATGACAAAAAAATAGCCAGTCGATTGCTTAAAACAATCAGATTGGCTATTTTTGTATTCCCACCTATCCATCCCGGACGGATGGGAATAAATAATTATCAACTATGAATGCAAATTTTTGCTGTCTTCATATTTGTAATTTTAAAAAGTTAATAAAACTAAGTTCTTAGATGACGAGGCATTCTACCTACTCCACAAAGTTTCCCATCCTCTGATTTGACAATCTTTATTCCATCAATGGAATGGTAAATGTTTCTTGTAGGGTCATTTAAAAATTCTTTAAAACTTTCCAGTTCTTCATCTAATAAGAAAAATTCTTTCTTGCAAAATTCGATGCTCATATAAGGGCGTTCCTCGATGACTGGTTCAAGAGACGGAATAAATCCAACAACCTTTTCGGTAGAAGATCTTTGTTTTATAAAACTTTCAGCTTCTTCCCATGAGGTTGCCCATATTTCACCAGCATACTTCTTGCCATTGAATAGTAAATCATAGTCCTCTTCGTCTATACTCCCATTATTGTTGATGTATATAATGAAATCATTTAAAAGCACGGACTTATCCTTGGATAAGGCTTTTATAATAAGCTCTCCATCATCTTTCAACATCACATGCACAGTATCCCAGATAACATATTTTTGACATTCTTTCTCAATCTTCTTGATTGTTTTAAGTATTGTCTCCTCATATCTTTTTACTATTCCGCACAGTTCAGTCGTATTATATTTACGTATAGCCGTGAATATATATTCCTTTTTACAATCCCAGCATTTTATCAGTCTTTCTGATCCGCACGCCTTATCCTCGTAGAAGAAGCAACCCTTACATGGCTCATTATGGTCGTAGCTTAATACTACAAGCAGCTCCACACCATTCTTGTATATCACGTCTCCTTGTTTCATCTTGTCTATTTTATTAATCTCATTATCAATATAGTAAAGTTGGATATTATCCATACTATAGATATCCAGAACGTTGTACTTAACATAAGACCTATATTCTTAGGTATAGGATCTACTCTCCTGAATGTCAGGATCATGTATATAAATGTTTTTATATTCATAATTTACGATATTTTTCTATATAGTTAACTATCAAGTCTTTAACTCCTTTTGGAACATCTGTTAGTTTAAGTTTTCCTTGGAATATATCCTTGCCGTACTCGTCCATGATCTCCCCGAACGAAGGATTCATGACTCTTGTTGACATGCATATCGATTGATCGGTATCGAATTTGAGGACAATCGTTTTTCCGCTGTTTATCACCTTTTTTAAAGCCACGTAAAGTTTTCGGCCTTTTATTATATCACAATTCCCTTTTAGGATATTGGACATATGTATAACATGCTCTTTCTTGATACGGGGAGCTTGCTTCCTAGGACTTGTGTTATTTATATAAACAATATCCCCTCCATTTAACTTCCATTTATCGAAACATGACAAACATATACCGTAATCCGCCCATTTTCTTATTCTAGGCAACATCCGTTTACTTCCTGCCGGCATCTTTTTCCCGCAGCATTTGCATTCCCAATCTTTGATGGTCCTGAACTCTGCGTAATCATCTATCGAATATTTTCTTTTAACCATTCACCTGATTTTAATTTTCTTTTTCTATTTTCAAAATTATCATCACCATACTCATAATTAGGACAAGCTTTGTTGCTTGGTCGTCTAACATAAGTCTTTTGCTTCCTGTTATATTTACTGTTAGGATTTATATAATGGTCACACACTTGCCAAATAGAGCAACATACTTTCCCGTATCTTTTCGCCCACTCCTGATCATGTAGATGTATACAAGTGGCGCAAGTCGGATTCTTAAGCTTATCCTTGTTATCATCTATGATCTTATTGACCCGATCAAGAATAACATGCATTTTTTCAATATTTATGACGTTAAATGCATCTGGTATTGGAAGATATGTCATCGAGCTTATATCTATGTCCATTTCCTTAGACTTATCGTAAGCCGATTTGTATTTCCTTATCATCAAATCCTTTAATTGATTTACTTTTCTCTCGTAAGTCCCCATATTTCATTCAGTTTTCCATCCTTGTTTCTTCAATAGATCCACCATCATCCCCTTTATCTTAGGACTGATAGCCTCGGTAAGTATATCAGCGGCTAAGTTGATAGAGAAGTTTGTCATTCTAGATTCCCCTATATACTTCTCGCTGGTAACTTCCTTTACATAGTCATGGATATCCTTGATCATCTCATTTTGAGATTTCAGGAGATCCAGTATCTCATCAATCTTATCATCCATTTTTCTCAAATACACCTGACAATAACCAGACAATCACTATCAGAAAGAAAAATAGCCCAAGCGCCTCATCCGGGTAATCATGTATAGCTTCTAAAATTTCCCTCATAACTTAACATCCATTTTGTTGATTATCTTATAAAATATATCCCTAGTCAGCTCAATATCATAAGTAGCGTCATGGAGTTTATCCTCATTAATCTCAATACCCATAGTTCTGGCCACGGTCATCAACTTAAAGTTCTCCATATCGTTCCTTACGCCCATCAGGAATGGTGTTACCATAACATACACATCCATGCAATTAGGATAGAACCATGATCCAAAATACTTATCCCCACATTGCTGGAATAAAGCCCGTAGGAAGCTGTTATCGAATCCTGCGTTGTTATACCCCACCAAATACATTTTATCCCTCTTGTCGAACTTATTCACGTATTTGGATAATATACCAACTAACTGCCTGTACCCTTCTTCCATAGGCTGATACGACTGCACTTGCTCCAAGGTAACGCCAGCCACGTCCAGTGCCTCTTGCTCTATCGTGGCGGCAGGATTCGGGGCTAGACGGATGTCAAACCTCTCGACCTCCTGCCCGTCGATATCCACGATCCCTCCTATTTGGTGTATCCCGTTTCTCCAGAACTTAACCCCGGTTGTCTCTAAATCGAAAAATAGTAATTTCATATCTATTGATTTTTAAAATGTTCCTTAATCTTCTCCAATGCCTAAACAATTAAACGCCAACCATCCACTTACAACTCCCATCGCAAAAATAAACAAAACCATAAGCGAGAACAGCGCCCAATCTTTTGTATTTAGTTTATTGCTCTCCTTCTTTGCTTTTATTTTTTCAAGAATATTCTTGTCAACATTGAAATCGAAATCAAATATCGTATTACTATCTATCTTCCCATCAATATCTTTGTTATTAATAAATATCTGTCTCTTAACACTCATATCCCTAATATTTCTGCTACATAAACAAATCCATAACATATATAATTATCAGCATCATGCTCCCCATAATCAACATGCCAAATAACAGCGCATGGGAAATAGAGTGGCATATCCTCAGCCATAGGATCCTCTTTGAGGTCATCAATGTTTATCTTCTCCCTCCACCTCCACAGGTCTTGGATGTCGTTCAAAATTAATTTCTCCATAATTATGACGGATATTAGATGTTATTAATTCAATAGCCAAGCTGATCATAGCTCCCGCTTCAGTAAGTTGATTCATTTGGGCGTACATTCTATGCTCTGCACTACGATAAGTCTCTCCACTACTTATGGTGTCTAGTAAATTATCTATAGCCTTTCTAAGAAGATTGGTTGTCCCTCCTTCTCCCATACCCTTGAAATAATAAATATCACGACCAGCGTAAAACATGTCCTGATATCTTTTAGCTACGTACTCTATTCCGGATAGATGATATTTTTCGTTGTCTATCTCCACCTCCCCTTTTTCTATAGCCCTCAACAACTTCCAATCTATCGTTACATAAGTTTCACGATTTTTTACCTTTACATAGGTATATCCGCCATAATGAGAACCCAATGTCCTCATCGTAAGTTCATTGACTTTTTGTTTGTTTTCATCCATAATAATCTGGTTTTTAATGTTGATACAAAGATATGATTTAAACAAAAATAAAAGCATGAATAATATTAAAATAATATTAATCATGCTTAAATATAAATATATCCCTTCTAATTCTCATGGATATAGATATTCGTATTCTTCCGGTGGATATGTTTCAAATTCGGTGTCGTACTTCATACAAGTGTAGTACTTGTCTTTGCTTCTGTACACTACTGTCCACGGACAGTCATATCTTTTGTTGTATCCTAAAAGAGGAACACCTTCCATAGGAGGCTTATCTTTCGTTTTGTACCTTAATTTTGTTATTTGCTTTATGCTTATATAATCTTATGTTTAAGTAATTCCATCATCATCGAAAACAATGTGTCTACAAGAAGTTTCTCGCTACTCCAATATATAGGGATCTCGTCTATATCTCTATACGCTACAGACCATGCATGTTTTAGCTTATAACATTCTAATGTACAACCCTCTATCTCATATGGGAGCAAATTCAGTAACGTCCCTACATCCCAAACAGGGTTGGATATATCCGGGGTAACGGCCTCGATCAGTCCTATACGACCAGCGTTATCCTCCATAGAATGTAATTGATCCAGATACTTGTCTCTGAAACCGATGGCGGTGGAGATAGGGAGGCCGGCCTCAACCAGCACTCTCCCCTGTTCTTTTGTGGTGAATATCCTTTCTTTCATCTAACCCTTGATCTTTTTCTCTACAGTAACAATCGTATCATTATGCCATCCCCCATGAGCCACTAGAAGAATCTCCTGCTGCTCGAAACCAAGCCCTGCCCCTATACCGCCGGAGTTCCACGCGCAGGTAATGACCACCCCTCCTTTCTTGGTGATCCTAGCTATCTCCTTCTTCTGCTTAGCCCAATAACTAGATTGTGTTGTTTGCATATCAACAGCACCTCCAAGCTTTTTATATGACTCGGATACCTGTCTCGAGGAATATGGTGGATCATACAACACCATATCAGCTATATTATCGCTAAGACCACGCAGGAAGTCCGTGGCGTCCTTATGATACATAGCCCTAGTATCAGGATCAAGATCGTTGGTGATCGTCCCTATATCGCTGTTTCTGGCGAATGGGTCCACTATAACCATTCCGTCTTTTTTATATCTATCTATAAGTTCTCTTATCGGTTTTATGCTGAATGTCTCGCTGTTCGGCATTGACCATTTCTTGTTTATAATCATCTCTTAACTCTGTTTTAAATTTAAGTTTCATAGCACTTCTAGGTACAGGATCGCATATGTCATCCCACCAATTCTTGTGCCCTTTCGGTGGATGTATATCCTTTTTCCATAAAGATCCCTTAACTGTCTTGATTCTTCCGTATGGTCTCATTTTGCTCGTGTTTACCTTCACATGTCACATTATATCCGTTTCTAATGACCCGAACATAAGCTCATCAGTAATTTTGCGAAATTCCTTTACAATATCATTCATCTGCTTACGCTCTATGCTTCTTAGCAAATGGGCTATCACATCCACTGTCCATCCGTTTCCCGCTAAAGACATGGCCGTATTCGGGGCTATCCCATCAAGGTAATCATCCGGCAATGTCTGTAGCCTACACATCTCCACAGGAGTCAGGTATCTGAACTTATCTTTCATGTCAAAGGCATTAGGATATCTTCCGGGCGGTAATGATGATATCACGTTATCTTTCATGACTGTTGTAAGGCAATTACTTTTCTTAATAGAGGTAGTATTCTTGTCTTTTCTTACTTCCAGACATTGCGTTATTTTCACGTTCTTGTCATAATCCTTTCGATGTCCGTCCTCTCCTATCCTTCTACTGACAATGACTCCTATATATCTTCCTCTTATGGCTCCCGGATTCCAGCCCTTGTCATGCTCTAAAATATCATCCAACGATATATGTTTGTCTTTCGGCATTTCTACCGGCCAATTACACCAATAAAGACGATGCCGGGTCTGTGCCGATACCAAGGCACTATCGATCTCCACCGGCTCCACGCCAAGCTCCTCGGTGATCACCCAGCGGTGCTCGTCCCGCATCCGGACGTTCTCGCCCAAGAACAGGATCTTTCCTTTGGTCTCCTTCTTTAAATGCTTTACTATGTCTGAGAAACAAAAGAACAGTCTTCCACGAGAGTCCATAAATCCCTTGCCTTTACCGGAACTAGAGAAGCTTTGGCAACAGAATCCTCCCATGACCAGATCTATATCTTTCCATGGGATATCCCATGTTCTCCAATTATTGACATCTCCTAACTGGATGATATTCGGAAAATGTTTTTGACTTACTTTTATACATGTCTTATCTATTTCTGACGCATAATAAGCCCCAATAGGGATACCGGCCCTTCGTAACGCTAGATATCCACATGATATTCCATCAAATAATGATAATATATTCATTTTCTTATAGTTTAAATTTTTTCAGAATGGAACGATTCCTTTTATAGATCATGTACGCCAAACGCTCAGAACCCATACTTTTAAATAAACTCTTAAAATCAAGTCCTCCGTTCCTTTCATTTAATTTTATCCTATTCTGGTATCCGGTAAAAAGATTGGCGAGGATACTTATGTTGGCATAAGACATATTCGCTATCTTTTTTCTCTCTTCATCACTGATCTTTGATATATCTATCATCTCATGATTAAGATAATAGAACATTATGTTCAGATAATTGCCAATATCGCTATTCCCGCCACTCAAAATCATGTTTATACTCATGACAGTTTTCACGACTGCCATTCTGCCATCAGTTTTATCGCAAACAAGAAACATACCATCGCATCTCATGAGGTCTATCTTGGACTTAGTAAGACTTCTAACCAGCCCATCGACACCTTCTGTAAGAAATGATGGATCATTGGCCATAGCCATAGGATACACCATGTTGGGTCGGAATAATTTTTGTATTATTGTTGCTATCCTGACATCCCTGTCGGGAATATCATTCGTGGGCATTATTCTCTCCCGTATCCTTTTCATCGCATGCGCTGTTATGACAGTTATGGTTTCTTTCGTGGGTATTACAAAATCGTCACCTATGCCAAACAGGTTCGCTATCGCCACATAATATGTCAAGGGTCTTCCCTTGTACCACGAAGCATATACCACATATCTGTTTCTTGTAGCATCCGACTTTACACTCATAACACACATATCCGTATCGCCCGTCTTCTTGATGCCCTTCATGATATCCTTATATACTTTCACTCTAGCTTTCCTTATCAGATTGCCATCTATCTTTATGTCAGAAAGCATATCTTCTGAGTTCATTCCCTTGATTATCATAATCAATTCATGTTAATTATAATGATAATACATTTATGGCCTAAAAATATCCTTTACGATCATATCAAAGGTGAGTTTATGTATCTTAGGTAAGACCTTAACCAATTTAATGCCAAAATTTTCTCCCCTCTTAACAAAAGTTCATTTACCATATATGGTTCCATGCATCATGTTCTGTATTACTTCCTTGCTGTCTGTCAAGAATACTTGGTAATAGACACTTTTGGCATAATTAAAATCCTCCCCATGATCATTTGCCGGTCTTAATATCATTACAGCCGAAGAGCATCCACGAACGAATCCGTGTATCTCAAGGCATTCCTCGAACTCATAATTATCACGTTCCTCGTCATGATCATCTTTAATCCACTTACATGGTTCCCCATCTTTAAATGGGATTCTTAACTGTTTCTTTGTCATAATTGTTTTTATATTAATTGTGATATTACTCTAATAGCATAGGAGGGGCTGGTCTTCCTCCCATTACTTGGATAAAACTCATTCCCGTTATAAGTCGCTAACCATGCTTTCTCATAATTATATTGAGTGCTAGTCCAATAACTTGTAGCGCCTTCGTCTATATCTAATCCATCGATAAGAGACATGCATTTGTTAATCTCATCTAAATTATTTATGATCTCCATCCATTCTCCCACTGATGCCGGATATCCCATTTGCCCGTTCTTGAATTGAGTAACAGTACATTCATAAGCGGCACTAGCATGCGTATATTCCGCGATACTTTGTGTGTTTTGAAATCCATTAAAATCTTTTTTTTGCTTCATTACTTGATGTTATTGTAGTTACTCCTTGGATCAATCCAGTCGTATTAGAATAGCTTCGATTCTTAAGCTCAATACCTGAAATAACGAAGCTGCTGTTGTCGCTTATCAACGCCACTCCTACGGCGTCGTTTCTCCACGAATAATTCCATTTATCACTAGTATATAACTTGCCATTGGTGTGTAAGATATATATACCGTTTGAAACGGTTTGACCGCCTATCATCCTTCTTCTCATATTCTTCTACCTTGCTAATGTATGTTTATAATTCTAAGTTTATCATATTCTTCAGTAAGAATCCCATGATCAAACAATTTGCTAGCGTCTATTTCAAGACTCCTATATTTGTCAGTTATATTGATATCAGCCCACATGTTCAATATCCCCTTATCATCCAATTGCATATGGATACAGTCTTTTGTCACCTTCTTTCCGGCTTTAAGAGCCTCTGCGTCTTTATCGGTAATCTTTTTCATGCTTTCGATATTTTATCGTTACAATTAAATTCATCTTTCATCCTGATCTTTATGCCTCCATATGATAATTCCTTATGAGCTGTGACAAAATAATCAACCGCATCTTCATCTAATAAACTATGCGGACACCTTTCCCATACAGGACTTTGATCTAGATGATCCCATGTAGCTACAAGTAACCTATTCTTGTCATTATCAATAGCTATTTTATATGTCCCTATAGTAGCCTTACGTTTAATGATCGCTCCATTTAACATCTGCTTCTTAGCCCAGCTCCATGAACCTCTCAACCCAAATGTCCTTATAACCCAGTCATTTATCTTCTTCATTTCAAGTTATTTGTTAAAAGTGTAATATAAATATAAATACATAAATTGAATAGGGCTATTCACCATGCCCTTATCAGTAGGATCATCGTATTTGTCAAGCCAAAGACGAAGCGCCTCCCAATCGATATCCTTACGGTCACATACCATGCAGGCTAGGTTAGCCCCGAACAGTTCCCCGTCGCCGCCCAGCGACTTGTTAAACCTCTTGGCTAGTCTTTCCTTGAATCCCTTATCATACCATATCCCGGAAGTAGCGGCATAACAATAATAAGCGTTGTATTTCATTTTCACGCCCATCTTCTCAAACAATGGTGTATGCCATATCCGATCTAAAAAGAATACTATTCCACGATATATGAAGGTTCGGAGATTTTTCCTGTATTCTTTCCCCAAGAAATTATCCACACAAGATATAGTCCCGCCTGAATAATACCAATTATTGGCGCCTCTCTTGACCTTATCCGTCATCTTGAATTTATTCTTTCTATCTTCCACCCTATCCCAAGGTTTCAGCTTATCCTCATTAAATGTCGGGCAATAATGATAGTAATGATTAATCCACGAGAGGTAGGGGTTGTATATCGTGTATCCATTATCGCTGACATATGAGTTCATATCATACCCAAGTTCCTTGGCTAGAATAGATCCCTCATCAGCTAATACCTTCAATATCGGGTTCAAGTTCCATATCTGGTCTTGACTGACGAACATCGAGTAGCATGGATCCTCATCCTCCCCATACCATCCTCCCATACCGCTCACTATTTTATCCAAATCAAGTGAATAATCTTTCCCGGATGAAAAATCATCTCTAAGAAAAAAACCTCTATATGGGATCATGTCATATACACCTGGTTGATCCTCAAACATATGCTTAGCGTTCTCGGTCAATCTGATCAATGTTTGCAAGACAGAGGATATATCTATGGGTGCATATTCACACCTATAGACCTTATTATTTATCCAAAGATATTGAAGAAGCTCGGCTATGTTAATAGTCCCGTCCTCTACATATCCTGTCTTGTTATCGAAATTTATTTTGGCTAGAGGTATATTACTCCCTTGTGGTTGGTCGCTTTTTTCATTACAGCAATGCACGAACCTGTCAAAGAATATATCTTTCCAGCCAAAATATTTGTCCATTATCGTCATAAGCCTATTTCTTGTCGTATAACGACATGACGTTAATAAGATCAGCCTTTCTAACCATCCCCTCAAGTTTGTTAAAGCCATCCATATTATCTCCACTGATGATGATAGTAGGGTATACCTCAATACCGTATTTGGATATCTCCTCCTCCGTAGCCTTGTTCTCCGGGATCTGGTTCAACGTAACCTCACCCTCATACTCCTGTAACGTGTTGGCGATAATATATCGCATGTAATCGCTGTACTCAGCGTCTTTCTTCGTGAAAAAATCGATTCTTACCATTTTAAACAGTTTTTAATCTATTAATAATTAAATCCGCTGTAAATATAGCGTTATCTATCTCATCCATACCTATTTTCCTTCCATCAAAATCGTTAGATAATAAATCTTTCACGATTTGATATCTGCGCTGCTCCCAATTTATGTCTATATCAAAATTCAGATACCTTACATAATCATAATTCAATTCATCATAACTATAATTGAGATACTTAACTATCGGAAATGGAGTATCATCATAAATAGTGCGCTTGATTAAATCAACGTATTTACCGGTTTTTTTATTGATAGCTCTTAATCTCTCATCTACTACTCTTTCTCCTGACTCTTCCATTCTATTAACCCTTTGTTATGTTTGTTACTTGTGTAATCATATTCATCATTTCTCTTGTCCCCATATTTAAATGGATATATCTCATACGACAATATGGCATCATACACCCTTTTGTCTATCAATCCATTATTAAAATATTTTTCGGCCATTTCCTTCAGCCTTTTTTTCTTAAATTCCCTATAGGCATAAAATGCTTCTTTTTCATTTTCATACACACCTATATGTGTCTCTCCTTCCCCTTTTTCTATTCTACATCTTGACCTGTATTTACCATATTTCGTTTTAGTAACACCCAGTGGAAGAGTCTTATTGTTTGACCATTCAGATTTTATACATTCATTTATTTCCATGGGAACAAACACGCATGTTTGAGGTGAGTATTCTTTGTTCCCTTGGAATATTATATCTTTATCAAGATGAAATGTACTATCATGGCAATTCTCATCATAAAATTTTTTAAAATTGCTGAATATTTTCCATTCATCACATACATAGCAATCTTTATATGCATTGAATTTTTTAGATTTCATGTAACATCTCTTTATCATATGACACCATGTGTTATAACTCCTATCGTTTTTACTCCCGTATATGTCATTTACACCAACCCCGCATATTAATCTTCTGTTCATGTCATATCTACATTTAGGACACCCATGCCCGTTTAGATGATTATGAGGTGTTTGCATAAAATCTCCATGTATCTTACATGTTATAATTAACTTTCTGTCATGCCCATTATATATTGATTTGCTATAATCGTATCTGTTCCCATGTACTATGGATGCTTCCTCTATGAATTTAAATGTCTTATTTTTAGACATATCCTTACCTTTCCCATGTTTGTCATAATATAACATAGCTATTATATTCCATGCCGCACATGCAAGATGATAACAACCGGTTTCTTTGTCAAATTTCTCTCCTTTCATATATTCCATTATATGACGTTGACTCGCAGCAAAATACCTATTAAATCCATCAGGTATATCTTGCCATGAGTTATCGGCATACTTCTTGGCACCTTCTGTATATACCCTCACGATGTCCTCTATCTCAGCCAAAGGAAGGAGATCCCACCGGAGTTTGCCGTCGGCCCGGTCATCCTTGCCGCTGCCGTCTTTCCCTACGAGCGGCCCGCTTTCCACCACCGCATCTCCTATTTTTGGCTTCCCGAAATTCATCGCCTCATCTGCCGTCTCATCATCAATAAGCCTTAACTTGATAGCCCTGTTTAACGAGACAACCATCTCCTCATCAACCCAAATGGATTTATATGTCTCATCAAATAACGGTTCTATTTTCATCATCCCCGTATTGTCTGCGGTCTCAAGTATCTCAAATACCTTACCATCATAAACGACCTTGTCGTATTTGTTAAATTCTTCTTTCATCTTAAATTCCTTCTTGTTTTATTATTATTACTGGATCATCATTAAAAGGAGACAGTATTCCAATATGCAGCAATATGCTTCGCTCATCCCCATCATTCTTTTCTGCTTTAAAGCCATTATTTTCTTTATCCATATAAAACATCGATGCCCCCATTGACATTACCCCTACAACTGCCATAATTAGTCCCTCGTAGAACATGCTGCAATGTAGTTTATCCCAACCCTTCATCATTACAATTATGGATAATATGATTATCGCCACAATAAACAATATCCATATCATATCACATCTCCTTACTTTTTAAGAACTCCATCATATCCTCCACGCTAAGCTGGAAGCCGGCAGCCGCCTTATGGCCTCCTCCACCGGGGTTGGCCTTGCGTGCCAGCGCCGAGACATCCACCTCCTCCTTGGTGGTATAGAACGAGCATCTGAAGAATCTGCCGTTCCAGCAAAATGGCATCATCAAATCATGTTTTCTAGGATCGTACATAGACTCGAATGTGGTGGAGTTAAACTCCGTAGTATTCATACATATCGACTTGTATCCAAATATATCTGCCTCGAATGAGAACATCTTCATCTCTCCTCTGTTTTTCTCAACGATATACTCCAGTATCGCCTCCCCGTTCCTTATCATGTCATATATGAAGTCATGATCGCCATCCATGACCTTTGCCGCCATATCCACGTCAAGACCACAATATCCTCTCATCCCATATTGGAATGAAAGAACGTCACTCCACTCGAACCGGTCGTGATCCCATACATCATAAGCACTCAATAATTCTACCACATTAGGAGTTTTGATGTCATCGAAAAGATATTCCCACGTAAGCTCACAGGTCGCCGTCCCTATACGCCTCTTGCCCTTTACCTCATAATCCCTCATATCGTCTATGGCTGTCTTATGATGGTCTATCCATATGACATCTGTACCTTTATCCTTCCACTCATCGAAAAGGAATCTTGTTCTGTTTCCAAATGACACGTCAACTACAAATACCTTATCATATTTATTCACGTTAGGTATTTCCTTGCCGTAATTGTAAGGAAGAAGATCAATGTTCCCTTTGAAATACTTTTTTACTATAGCCGCTGACATTACTCCGTCAAGATCAGCCTCATGATATATACATCCTGTCATAATCTATTGTTTTTAATTAAAAAATCTATGTATTCTTTTATCTCCTTATTTCTATCATTATCCCAGTCAAATGTCTCGTTTATGAATTTGAAGTACGATACTGGGATCGAATGCAACATCCATCCACAATATTTCCCGAATGTCATTACCGTAGAGCCAAGGGGATGATCCGGCCTCCCGGGTACAGGGGAGGCGGTAATGCCCTGCGCCAGCCCCCTCCTTCGGTCTTTCTTGGCGGCTTTGATATCCAGATCCGTTTTCGTTACCTTATCTCCCATCGGGATATTGGTGATTAGGTTGTCATTGACAAACATTCCCCATCCATATCCCTTGTAGTTCTCTATACTAAGACCTCGTATATCACCAAATCTAGAAGAATTATTACAGCAGTCAACCACCATCGCACTATCCTTCCCATCCTTGATTCTCACGGCTCTACCAATGGCTTGGTACCATGTAGAGAACGAGAACGTAGGTCTGCCGAATACCACACAGTCCAGTCCGGGATGATCGAATCCCGTCCCAAGGGCGGAATAGTTGAACACTACCCTCGTCTCACCCGACTTGAATCTCTCGACTATAGCCTCTCGCTGTTTCTTTGGCGTGCCTCCGTGAACCACCTCCGCCATGCCAGCGTATATCTTGGCGTTTATCCATTCGGCGGCCGTATTGCAGCTCTCAACAGAATCCATAAATACCAATATAGACTTACAGCTATTCTTTAATATCATTAATCGGCGTAAAATAAGGTTGTTTAAGCCATTTTTTCTCACTGCCTCACTAATAGACTCAGCCGTATATTCAGAGCCGTTAGAATTAAGTTTAAGGGCATCTCCGTTGAAATCCCATATCTCATATTTAAGAGGTGTCCAAAATCCTTGCCTTATCATCTCCTCTACCTGTATCACGTGAATCAGGTTCTTGAAATATACCGGTCTCATACGAGTGATGAAATTAAGTTGGGAATAAGATGTCTGTCCTATCGACATGTTTTTAAGTCTACATGGCGTGGCTGTAAACCCTATCACCTTTCTCGGCTTCAGCTCATTCATGAATGTCATGAACTCACTGCCGTCCTCAGAACTGTATCCGGCGTGAGCCTCATCTATCAATACGTTTCTGATTCCCATCTCCTTAAGCTGACCAACAACCTTCTTGATAGACCCTAACGTGGCGTATATCATGTTAGATAGTTCTTTCTTGCCACAGGAGGCGGAGTAGATGGTCGCCGGTATGCCATATGATGTAAGCTTGCAGTAGTTTTGTATTAGTAATTCGCGAGACGGCTGGAGAATCAGCGTCTTATCTCCCATCAATCTAGCCGCTTCTGCTATGAGGATCGATTTACCGCAACCTACCGGTCCGATGACTAATACTGGATCATGTCTATCAGATTTTATGTAATCGGATATACTTTTAACACACTCCTCTTGATATGGTCTTAGTCTGTATATCATTTGGATCTGTAGTTATCAAAAACGTCTTTCACGTACTCTAATCTTATCGCACACTCCCGACCATCGTCCATTTTCACCATCAACGTCTCTTTGGTCTTGCTTATGGCTATCACCTCTCCTATCCCTATCTGGATATGAACTATATCACCTATCTTTACATCAAATTTACTCATGGTCCAGCCTTTTATTAAATTCCTCTATCTTGCTCCTGTCTGTCTCTTTGGTCATCTTAGCCTCTTCCTTGAATATGTCATACCCTTCTCGGATATTGTCTCCAACCATATTCTCTATCATCTCCCTTAACTCATCGCTTCTTACGGCGAAAGATATCTGAAACGATTTACTTGTACCTTTCATTAGATAATCAATCTCCTTCTTGCATTCTGTCATCAACCGATCCAGATTATCGAATTTAACGAACTTAGAGTTGCCATTGGCTTTCCTTACCCCATCCTTGAAATCCTCCAATATCCCGTTAAACACATCTGCCATACACATCATGGAATGTAGCCATACCAGCATATTGAATTTATATTCATTATCAGCGTTATTCATCAAACTCACCAAAGACTCGCTTTTTGTCAACATGATCTTCGATTCCCGGTCTACGATATCCTTTATCTCCTGCCGGCATTTCATGGCACCAACGAAATCCATTTTAGAATAACATTCATTTGATTTCTCTACCAATTTCCTGATATCCTTTCTAGACATCAGAAGATCCAATATCTGTTTTTCTCTTTCGCTTTTATCCACGTTACTAAAATTATTTATTTTATTTATTAAATTCACATTCATATCACAAGATGTTTACTCTAACAGGGTTAAACGCTAACCCACTATCGATTATCCCACTGACGTAAGAATCACCGAATACTTTCCTGCCAATCCCAATAGCTCCGTTGATATCAGCATTTAGCAGCTTTCCAATAGAGCTTTGAAACAATCCTCGTTTCTTTCTTTTGCCTAAATAAACATCATGCTTGCATAGTTTCTCAAAAGCCAAATGGTCTACTTTGGAGGTATAGGACTCCTCATGAACTTGAAGGATGATTCCAACTAATTTACATTTGTAAGAAATCTTGTCAATGAGTTTAGAGAACGGTATCTCAACGAACTTCTGGTTTATCCTCTTCCCTAGATTTATCCCATTCTTCCATCCCTAAACCGGTTGTCTTTTACGATATGTCTCTCAACTAATCTCATTTTTAATATCTTATGCCATAAATATAAACATAGTTTATGATACAAATAATTTATTCTATCATAACCAGTTATTTATTGACACAAATATAATTAAAGCCTAGATATTTACCTAGGCTTTTTAATAAAGTTAATCTTTTTTATTCTTTCTTTTTGACTCGTCCCAATCCGATGAGTACCTGCATGTTCCTTGTTTGTGGATCGAGAAATCGCACCAAAAACACAAGGGCTTGGGGCGGGGTTCAAGGCAGGCCGGCTGGCGTCCCATGAGGTAGCGCTTCTCGTACTTATACCCTTGTTTGGCGTCGTCCCAAACGTGAGCTTGATAGCTATCTATTTTATTTGTCTCGAAATCATACATGTCAAGGAGAATATCGTTAAGCTCCTTGACCGATCTCTCTACTTTCTCCTTATCTACCTTCACGTTCTGATTGTCCAGCATGCGGGTAAAGAAATAGCTGCACATATCCGGCAATACCTTGTACTTTCTCAGTATGTAGAAGGCATATATCGGATGCTGGAGATTGTGAAGCAGCTTATCCTCATCGAATAACTTTCTCCCGGACTTCCAGTCTATCGTATACATAGCTATCCTGTCTTTTGTCTTATACTCTCCACACCAGTCCACCGATCCTATGATATGTACCTTATCGTACGTAACACCATCCAAAGTAAGGGGCTTGGGCAGCTTATAGGGCAGGACGAAGCCCTCCTCCACGCCGGCCGGTCTCGACCCCCGGATCACCTTCTCCATTGGCGTAAGATCGGACCATGCCTTCTTATAATTGCCAGCGGCGTCCTTCTCAAACAACCCCACAATCCATCTTATTAACCTAGCCGCATGTTGCATAGACTCGATCTGAGATTTTACGCTATCAAAAGGTATCTTCTCTATATCGGCGTAATAGTTAAATGCCTTACTCATGTCCTCATAAGAAGGTCTGCATCCGTTCTTGAAGAAGTACTCCATTGTCTGGTGGATAACCGTACCATATGACGTAGCCTCATGCTTCTCCGTGGACCTATGACCCTCCACGTAAGTCTTATACCATTTATATGGGCACTGGACGAACGTGTCTATCTGCGAGTAAGAGGCGGCGAGAACCTTTTCTCCGTTTATAACCTTACATAACAAATTATTCTCCGGTATTACCATAAAGTTTATCTATATTTATATCAAGTCCGTATAAGTCTATTAATATATTTTGTAGACGGTGAAGATCCTTAATCTGAATAGGATCGCTTAGATCGTCTTCCAGATCCCTAAGGCTAAGATAATACCCATCATCAAAAATCTCTATAGATATTCCGTAGCCTCGATATACATCCCGCCCCTTATCACGCTTGAAATAGATAGTATCAAGTATATTATCATCTATCTCAATAGGCATGACATCATCTTCCCCGGAATACCATTCCATTATCCCATCATCAACCTCACGTTCAAGGATCAATGACTTACTTTCATTACGCATACCAGTAACGCACCCTACTCTCCATATATTGCCAGCCTTGTCTTTTACAAGATCCCCTATCCTTAGTTCTTTAGCCGAAATCATACTCGTCCTCCTCATTGTGATCGTCATCGCAATCATCGACAAGAGGGGTTTCTAACCCCTCTTCCCAATCGTCATATCCGAAATCCATTATCTACTCTTAATCCAATCATACAATATATCCGCAAAAATCCCTACAGTTAGTTCATCAACAGATTTATCGCCAAAGGCATCATCCGATATCCTTATACCCATCTTCTCCTCAATCTCTATCAATACCTCTAATAAATCAAATGGATCCATAGCTAGATCAGATGACAAATTACTGTCTTCTCTTACATCGTCAATTACCTCTATATCATTATTGAACTCATGCATTTTTTCAAATATCTCTTCTCTTACTATCTCTAATATTTTATTTCTTTCCATAATTCTTTAGGTAATTATATAACATATCTACAAGTTTCCCTACTGTTAGTTTATAATAAGGCTTGATATTAAGCGCCTCATCAGGTATGCATACACCTGTCTTTTTCTCCATCTCTATCACCGCCTCTGCATAATCCAAGGAATCTATATCCATGTCAGTTGCCAATCCATCCTCGTTATTGATCTCGGCAGCATAATTAAGACCATTAAATTTAAATATCGCTTCCTTGACTACTTTTTCAATTTCTTTTCTTTCCATGCTAAATTGACATCTTTAATCTTCTACCTAATTCTTTTTTTATATCTGATATTCTTTCGATGTCCATCTTAACATCTCCAGTAATAGTATACTCCTTATCCATCTTCCTTGGAGGATCCGGGAGCCGGCTTATGGCGAACAACCATGCCAGTTCCTTGTTCTTGTTCTCCCTAAGATACAAGTCAGACGTCATGCCATACATTTTTATGATCGTATCGAATAACGTTGATTCTGATAAACTCATATGCACACTATATACATTTGATGGTTTCCATATCAAGTTATCCAATCTCATCGTATACTCACGTTTAAGATCTATGTGGGATATTACGGCTCTTACTATAGGCTCTTCCTTGAAGTTGGTATTAGCCACGAACCATACGAGCCGTTTCTCCACCTCCTTGATAGCTCCTGTATCCTTACCCATATCGTTATACACCCCAACTATACGATCCCGGATCCCCTCGACCTCCGGTGTCAGACCGGGTGTCTCTATCAGCATCAGCAGCGATCCTCCTCTTGGTGTTATCTTCCACTTCCCGTTCTTCTGAAGCTCAATATAACCAGACGCTTTATAGCTGTCTATTTTCTCTTTTGGAATGACATCAGCCATCTCCTCTTTTTGCCGGATCATCAAAAGATACCCGACATCAGACATCGTTAATCCTGATGTCATCATCTGTTCAAAATTTATATACATAAGCTAATGAGTTAAAATATTGACCTGATCTTTCTGGCTACCCTCTCGACTATATCGGGATGATCATTTCCGTTATATATATCTATTAGCGTATCTATTATATGTAACCTTATGTTTTTCTTTGATGAATGAAACCAAAAATCTCCATTTTTTCTGTTTACAGGTTTGAATATCTTCAGTTCTGGTATAAGATAACACGCCACACATGATCTTTCAGCAAGTGATAATTCAACCGCTGCCTTTTCTATTGCTCCGCACATAAACGTATAATTATCATTCTTTATTAGATTGTAAGCCCTTGTCAACACCCTAAGGGCGTCTGCTTTCGATAATCTCTTTCCCTTTTTCATATTGTTTAACTGTATAAGACTCGTTAGCCATACTAACCCTACCAACTGATATAGATTGATTTATTGATTGATTAAGATGCCCTATGACAGACATCTTAGCCCTAACCGTATTAGCGCATCTTAGAAGGATTCGATAATCCTCTAAAGCCCGCTCGTACCTTACATCCACCCTAGCTCTTTTATCGGCGTCGGTCATACTCTTGCATGTCCCGTCTTCTCTCAGGCTTATAGCGATCTTATCCCGTATGATCCTGATATCATCCTCGGCTATCACCAGCTCAGCGTCAAGAACGCCTTTGTAGGAGCTAAGAAGATCCTCTACCGCTACAACCTCCCGCTTTAGATTCTCCAATTCCAATACCATAGAGTTGTCGTTCATCCTCTTATACTCCTGAACTTTTTTGGATACCTCCTCGCAGATGTTAATGATCTCCTTTTCCCGTTCCCGGTTGATGATATACCTGATGCTGTATTCAGACATCTCCTTTAAATAGGATATAATCTCCCGTATGCCCATCTTATTCTCGGTGGAGAAGTTGGCTTTTAACAACATCTCCATGCCTTTCATAATAACAAGCAAATAATTCTTTCTAAGTCTCATGATTAATATGGTGTTTCGTCATGTACTACATTGAAATCATCGCTAGGCGGTATATATTGTTGCTCCAATGGAACACCGGGAGGTGGGGGCGGAAGCGTCACTACGGTCGTGTCCGGCTTGCCGCTACCCACGGGGGCATCCGAGCCTCCCGGTCTTTCTTGGCGCACCACCCCTCCATCAGGATAATATCGCTCATATCCTTTCATAATATCTACATGTATCGCATCAATCTCCTCTAATGATCTTTGACGGACTTTTACTATATGATGGAATATAAGTCCATCTACACGGAAAGAGCGCCTTGATTCACTCTTAAAACGTTCCAGATTAGGATACCAGCCTTGCGGGAATTGCATGTATGATGAATATCCGTATCTTTTTGGGATATTCAACGCTACCATAGCCGTACACAATTGCCCCAATGTATCTGATTGATAGAAATCAGATTGTTTTGGCATATGATCCTTAGGATCCCGTCTTCCCTCAATATCACGGTTAAGTTGTGATATTATAAGAAAGAATATATTGGGAAAAGTTCTTTTAGCTATATTACACATGGTTATCAGACTATCTATATTCCTCTTAGCGTCACCCGTGCCTTGTATAAGAGCTGTATGATCTATGGATACAAATACCATTTTCTTATCCTTGTTCGCTGGCATATAACTATTCCATAAGAAGTTCTGAAGCTCGTCTACTGTCGATGGTTTAGGAATGTATGTTATTCTGCTGGAGTTTTCCTCCTTAAGACATTTCTGCATTTCCTTTATCTCTTCATCAGACATCTCGTTAAGGAGAATATCTTGTATATCCTTTCCCATTTTTTTTGATAGTGAACGTAACATCAAATCCTCTGGATTCATTTCAAATTCACATCTGAGCCATACATAATCATCAGCTTGGGGATTGATATTAACATTCATTACATTACTCATAATCTTCTGAGCCAAATAAGACTTGCCCACTCCGGGCCTAGCGCCGATAGCCACCGCATGTTGTGGGTAGAACCCGCCCAGCAACGCCTTGTCAAGATAAGCGTATCCAGTACGAGCCGGGAGAAGCTCTCCCGACTGATACTTTCTTATCCTCTCATAGGCATCCATGATAATCTCCTTGGATGACCTCCATATCCTATCCTCACTCATCCTCTTGCGTTTCTATCGCCAGCCGTATCGGATTTAGACCCTCTGTTAGCTGATCTTGATTTATATCTAAGCCCTTTAGCCGTATGGCATAAATCCTTTCCCTTCCGATAGGCTTTACCTTTCAACTTATCGGTCTTGTAGTTCTTGCGACCCAACTCCCGTCTCTTGGCTTTCTGCTCAGGGCGGGCGTTGATCTTCTTATCCGTCTCGGCTTTCTTTCTTCTGGCCTCCGGATGTGTCCTATAGTATTCAGTCGATCTCCCCATCCTCGTCCTCCTCGTCATAATCATAATCCTCTACGATAATATCCTCTCCATCTAAATATGAGGCTTTATCTCCGAGTCTGCTTCTCATGCTCTCGTAAGGATCATCTCCGTCCTTTATCTCCCACACACATACGTATGGCCCTATTATATCAATCAACATATTAGCCTTATCCTCGCTTATGCCTTTTTCTATCATCTTATCCCTACATTTGTAAAAACCACATGTCTTGTTAAATACCGATCCTCCTACATAATATCCAGTAGGCTTATGAATAAAAATCACTTTCATATTTTATATAATTAATATTATCTATCAAATTTATTATTTCTTTCCACATAATCCCCGTAACTCATATCCATATCACACACCACCGTATTGGTTGTGCTGTTCACCACATGGAACAGGAACTCCGGGCATCCGTGGCATGCGCTACTCCCGATCACCACCGCACCGTGTCTAGGGCAAACTTTCTTTACCTCGGTTTTATCGTATATCTGTATACGATTGTTGCTATATTTTTCAGCATACCTCATGACTTTAAGCAATGATGGCAAGGACATCTTATATGGGGATATGTATTCTATTGGTATATCCAACTCCCTAGATAGGCTTTCGTAAACATCCTGTCTTTCCCTACTCGTCCTATACATCAATAAACCAATCTCAGTCATTACCATATCCATAGCCCTAAGAAGATCCGGCTTAGCCAACCTCCCCATCGGTTTCCCGAAAGGATCGGATCTCATCCAAGCCCCACACTTCTCGCACCCAACTTGCTTCCCCTCTACCGTATTTATCATAGTGGATGGGGTCTTGCAATACGGGCATACGGAACCGTTTAACATAGCTTTTTGAGCTAAAGACAGCTCTTTCATGCCGTTTCCTCCATCTCAACATTAAATAGGCTGCAGTACCTATCGAAATTCCTGCTTTCTATTTCCATATCTTCCTTATACCTGTCAATTGACTTGACGAAATTATTGTAACAGTCCTTGCACATCCATTGATTGATCACCGCCACATAATAGCCTACAGACGTAGGTCTGTTACACATATCACAAATGCCTAAGCACCTATATCTGGTAAGCTTATCCATCATCTCCTGTCTTGTTATTTCAAGCACCTTGAATCCCTTGTAATTATCAACTACCTTTGCCATTATTGTAAATTTGTTTAATTATAAAATAATCCGCTATATCCATCCCCTCATCTATATTGGGTTTTGATTCTAGAAAATCACTTATCTCTATATTCATCCCCCTCATATCCTTGTCTACCTTCTTTCTCCATTCGTTGAAAGCGTCGCCCTTATCCGGGTACAGGGCTATCCGCCTCCTACCCAATGTCTCTACCATCTCCCTCTTCAACATATGGATACCGCCACAGGCCATGAACAACCTACTAGGGTACACGATGTTGCAGATAACAGCCGTCTTCTCTGACTCTACTATATACACCGGAGCGTCATTGGGATAGAAGTTGATAAGGAACTCCCCGAACAGGCATTGCCTAAGCAGGTAATCCTGACCGTCCAGTATATGCACCCAACATACATGATCCATGGGAACCTTTACCCTCTTCCCGTCAGGCCCGTAGTCCATTATCTTCCCGGTCCGCACCACCCAATTCTTATCCAGTTGCCAGAACACACAGCACTTACCCCAGTCCCCGAATCTCATCATCCCCACCTTATACAAGTTAAATGCCCTATTGGTATGATACGATCCGAAGATATTGGATAGATAATCTTGAAGATCGGATGTCTCGAAAGGATTAAGGGTCTCAAACATCTTGTTTACTGGGATACAGTTGGCTATATCTGGGTTCACAGGAGGTCTGTATCTTCTTAGCACTTTGTTAGAATCGGTAAAAAGATCATTGCTCCCAAGCTCATTGCCTGTTGGATATTTAAAATAACCACATTTATTTTTGTGATCACATACCCCAAACTGTTCCCCTACTATCTGTCCGGTGGTTACATCTACGTACGGCGTAAAGCATCTATCCCTGCCGCATTGCGGGCACGTCAGCTTTCTTCTTGGCTTACTATGATCCAATTCATATCTGTGAACGCTCTTGTCAAATTCCCTAAACTCCATTATCCTATCCTTTCACTCATGATTCGATAAATATAATCTCTCAGTGATTCTTTTCTTATCAAGTTATTCAATTCAAAATCACTTTCTATATCCAAAGATCCTATTCTTGATGTAACCGTATAATTGGTTTTCTCGAACTTATACTTACCTTGGAGATATACGACTGTAGCCATGTTAAGTATAGGATTATCAGTTTGTCTCTTCAGTTTATATTGGCTTGTCTTGGCGGTAGGATCACCCGGAGCGAAGTTATAGATCTCCTCTATCTCCAATATCTTTCCGTAGTTCTCCATTATCATTCTTCTATATAACTCAAGCTGGAAAGCATACTCATCATAAAAATTGCCTTTCCTGTTTGATTTGAAGTCCAATATAGCAAATATCCTCCTGCATCTCTTTATCTTCTTTTTCTCTGTCTTAGGTTGGCCTTTCTTGGCTCCAGTCTTGTAGAGCTCTCCTGTCTCGACCTCTATCTCCACCATCTCCGGCTCGCTATCCATCTCCACCACGGCATCCACAGAGGAAGCCACTTTCAATCTCCTTGACCTCAACATCTTCTCAATCAACACAGGTTTTACATGTCTTTCTTTACAGAATATAGCGAATGATATTAGATCTTCTATCAACTCATCCATATTATCCACTAATATCCGCTCCATCCTATACTTGTCTATTCTCAACTTAGCTTCCTTGACAGCTTTTCTTATCCATGTTGGAATCAGTTTTATCTTAACTCCAGTCAGATACAATCCAAATAAGTAATGCATGATCGTACCCAAGTCAGCCCGGTAGTTGGCGTACTCGTCTGGATCCTTACCCTTGAGTCTCATCTCATTTTTCCATTTTTCTAATGCCCCGGAAGTATCACAATACCCATTAGCGATATTGTTAGTAGCCCCATCATATATGATAGGGTATCCATCAGCTCCCATTTCATAATAAACACGCTTGCCAGCCACGGTCATTCTGTATAAGACTGGTGTCGGGATATCCTTGATCCATTCAGCGGCATAATACTGTTGCTCAGTTTCCAGATCATACTCAATTTCTATCTCCTCATCAGGTTCTTTTTTAGGCTCGTCAACAGGCTTTTCTTCCTCATAGATATCTTCCTTCGGAACCGTTGATAAAACGTCTAATATGCCAAAGAATGCGGTAAATTTAGGATCTGTATGATATGCCCTTAATATTGGAAGTGATGATCGCCAGTAATATGATGGCGCATACTCATCCATCCCTTTATCAGGATTCGCCTTTATTACCACTCCATCATCCGTGATGACCATATGATGCCTTTTAGATAAACGGATCCTCATGTCATCAAACGATTCCTGATCGCTTATGACTTCCATAATCGTTCCGTTATTATATATCGTGTCACTTATAGCCTCGTATCCGAGAGCTAGAAGTAATTTTTGTTTTCTTCTATCCATAATAATAATCTGGTTTTTAATTTACCATCCTCCTCGACTTTAGGTGCGAGATCCCTCATCTTTTTGGCCACTAAAAGCCATGTGCCACCGAACTCCTCTAAAAGCCGGTCAAAATCCATAGTGTCTAGCAGATAGTCAAACCTCGTGTGTTCGTCTATCGTCAAATAAATAACATTATCATTATCCTCAGCGACAGACTTATATTTTCGTTTAGGATATAAGTGGCATATATTGCCTACTCCGGGGCATGGTATATACATCCCAGTAAGGGATCTTCTTACCATACTTAATCTTGCCACATGAGCGCCAAAAAAGACGCTGAGGCTTCGTCCCTTCGGCTTGGCCTTCACTCGTATCGCCGTCCTTTCCTTTGGCGGTAGTTCCCTAGCCCGGCACGCAGGGCACAACCCCTTGCTCCTTATGGCTACCATCCTGCCACACCTCTCACATGGTAACATCCTACCCTTCACGCTTTTTTCTTTTTATAACTTTTATTAAACTCCATGAGGCTCATGGCTCTATATCTCTTAAGCCTATCTATTTTGCCCTTCGTCCAATCCTGATCCTTGAAATTGATGATCGTGTCGAATATCTGAGCTAGTTCCCGGATATTAAAACTCCTGTTTTGTATCTTCTTATAGAACCCCGATCTGCTATATCCTAATTTAGAAGCTAGATAAGTTTTGTTAGACAATGTGAGGATACGATAAATCGTACCCTCCATCTTGCTTATCTCCATCAACTTCTCGGCGACGGATGATGTGGTCTCATAGCTAGCTTTATTGCTTACTATTCTCATGTTTCTCCGGATTCCTGATCTTACCATCAAACTCATAGAAGTCCATCAGTTTCTTCTCTTCCTTGATACAAGTGACAACGAAATCTGATATGGTTCCTTTCATGCCTTCCTCGAAATTCTTTTTGGCATGATCAAGGTCATTGGCCCGAACGATGTAGTTAAACGCCTTGCGTTTCTCATTGCCCGATTTCTCGTCTATCGTAATATAATCAGCCGTGACCTTATAGAACCGGTCTCCATCCATGGCGAATAATTCCGCTATCCGGAATCGTTTGATATCAACACTAAACTCACCGGAGATAAACGGTTTCATCTCCTCTATGATTCTAGCTTCACACTCGGTATAAGAAAGAGCATCTACTAAATATTCTTCCTTAACCTTCTTCTTCATGCCATTCTCGGAATCGGTCTCATAAGAAACCGTACATTTAAACCAATTGTGCATCTTATTAATCTATGTTGTTGTTAAACAATGGGTAATCCTTTATCCCTTCACGAATATATCTTTCCGTATCATCATCCACGTCATAAGCTTTCTTAAAAAACGTCATAGCCGTATTCGTATCATGATCCACCAACGGAAGATATTCCTTTACAAAAAGGAATCTAAGATGATTCATATGATCAATCTTATTTCTTACATCGATTACCTTCGACCAGATCTCGGCATGGATTTCACTCATTCTTTTTATACCCTTCTTGTATTTATCTACCTGATCTTTATACTCCTCCTCAATCTTATTATTCTTGTCCTTTATAGATTTGTAGGATTCCTCATCTTTCGTATCAAACATTGGAATATGTTTGATATTGATTATATCCAACTTATTATATATCTTATCATTGGATATAGTGAAATCGTATGTAGTCTTGTATAAATCAAACTTACTTAAGAACTTAGCTATTTTAATAGCATCATCCTGATTAAAAACAGCTATGCTCGATCCTTCTAAAAGGTAGAAGAAATTAGATGGAGAAATAGGTTTGTAGTCGTATGTCTTCATAACTGGAGGTTCGTCCACAAACCTAACACCCTCCTTAGCGCATCTTGTTATGATCAATCTATCTATCTGCTCGTCAGTAAGATCATATATCTCCTGATCGGTCATCTCATTAATTGTCTTCATCGTCATCCTTCTCCATCATTATAGCCTTTGCCGCCTTTTGTTTATAAACCTCACTCATAAGGCAGGTAAAATCCATATCATCCATACCAGCCATAACATTGGCTTCTACTTCCAAATTTATCTCAATGTTCATTACCGAGACTTCATAGTTACTATCATCTTCTTTATAGAAAATGACTTTGCCACCATACTCGAAACCATCATCTTCGGTCTTAACCATATCGATGATCTTCTCCAATTTCTTTACAAACTCACTCTTTCCCATATATATAATTTTTATGTGTCTACAAAAGTAGACATTTTGTTTTTGAATTAAATTAAATAAACATTATTAATAGTTAATACTATCCTTTCTCCTATCATTCATATTTATTCTTTGGTAATTATACCCTAACATCTGCTCCATCTTCTTTAACCCAATTAACCGTATCGCAATGCCAGCAATACCCTGTCTCAGAATCCTTTTTATGAGAATGGGAACCACATGTAGCGCACCAATAATTATCATCTATATTGTATGTGTAACTTTTATCCTCATGCATCTTATCTATTCTAGCTACCCTATCTTCCAATAGATCCTTTAGATAATGGCATTCATAAGGCCTATCTTCTTCCCTTAATATATAAACATCTATGTCCATCATATTCCCCATCCTGTCCGTGCACATCAGCTCGGCGGCGTGTCGGACACTTTCTTCCGGCATCCCCGGGACTATCTCCCGGATCACTGCCTCCATCTTCTCTTGGTATTCGGTGTCTGCCTTAACCACCAAATCCTCTAATTTATCTATTAAACTCATGATCTTTTTACTTCTTTGTATATAATATTTGTATCATCTCCTCGATCCGCATCAATACAATAAGTGTCCTTACAATGATAACGCTTTTTACTATCAAACACACACCCATCGCAACTCCAGCCTTCTCCCTTAACAACCTCCAGCTCCACTTCTTTCGAACCGATATTATATTTAAACACAGAACCTATTTCATGATACCATATATCATCCAAGGTCTTCACATCGTAATTCTCGTTCATTGTATCATGCTTAAATACCATATCGATAAACTCAAGCATCTCATCATTGAATGATCCACTTTCTTCTTGTAGCCTCCTACATTCATCCTCGGTCAATCCACAAGAAGACACCAGCTCCTCTGCGGCCTGCGTCCATCGCCCGGCGTGGGCTAGCTCCTGAACCGCCAGCCATATCCCTTGGTTCATGCCCTTCATTCTTGTCTTATCTGAAATATCCTTATCCTCCATATTCTCAATCATTTTTAATTCTTGTTTCCAAAAAGCTATATATCCATCTTCTATATTGCTATGATATACAATATCATTGGTGCCATTATCCAATATCTCATATACGTCACCCGACTCATCCATTACCTCACGAAACACATTCTCTCTATCCAAGAAATAACATGGTTTTTGCACTTCTGGCAGCGAACCATCCAATGATATCCACTCCGGTCCCATCAAAGTTATTTTAGCTCCCATATGATTCCCCATTTAATATGATTACCTTAGTTTTATTAAATTGATCTGATCTTTCGATCTCTCATCTCATTCTTGTCCTTAAACATCATTATTCTATTAACAATCCCCTCCGATTCCATGTACGTCGAGAATCCATGTATCCTTAGATATCGAATAGCTGATAATGATTTCTCCAATATCTCCCTATATTCCATATTTGTTTTAACTGTTTTCTCCATGATCTTTTCCCTCCATTTCTTCTAATATGATTTTAGCTAGATATCGTTATCCTGTTATCTTGAATCACTTTCATGGAATGATCTTCAGTATAAGCAAAAGACCCCAATAATGACAAGCATGATCATAAGCCAGATGAATGCGCTTATAAGACACCCCTCACCAAGATTACCCATATCCCTAAAGAATAAGTAATTAAAAAATATTTTCATTCTATTCATGATGAGCTTTTTAAGTTTAAATCACTTAATGTCAATACTTTTTTATCCAATAGATCAATAAGTAGCATCGCTCTCGACTCTACCTCTGTATCTCCAAATCCACTATACACTTCTGTTTGTGGATTGTAAGCATCGTATCGAACATAGGCAGTTTCGTAATATTCGCTATCCTTATTCGGGAAATATTGTGTCAACTGCAACCAGTCATCCCATATTTTTGATTTACTGACATTTATCATACTTGGTAGTATCTCTCCAAGTTCATGACTCATATAAGCCGGTATGAGGTCGCCTTCTTTTCTATATGAATACCTCATTGTATTTTGCACAACTGAATCTATCTGGGTTTCCCCTCCTTTCATCTCTTTCACAAAATAAAATTCCGACTCCGAATTTACGCCCAACTCATGCAACTTTAGCGCAAGCTCATAAGGACACATAAAATTTTGATATTTCATGTTATTCTATATTTTCGTTTCTGTAATCCCCGGCATAGTCCAACCATACCCTGTAATCATTTCTGTACTTGGTCGCCTTTATTTTCATATTCCGGTATATATCCTTATTCGCATTTTCGCCAAGTACTCTCCTTACCTCCTTCTGTAAGACCGCCCCCGATAAGAGGATAGACGTCCAAATAATTGCCTTCACACTTCTCGAAATCTATTACCTTGTTCCCTATTGCCCGCTCCAATGCCTTATCCATTGCCTTTATGATGGATTCTTGCACATTTTTATATCGATTGATAAAATCCTGTCTTATAGATACCATATCTCCTTCTTTAATACTCATATTTTCTTACGTATTTATATGTTATTTTATTACTCAACCAAGCCAACGAGCAAGGGCTGCGCCTTGTCTCCCCCGACCGCCTACCCATATACGCCGGCTCCACCGGTAACGCCACCCATGACATCTTGGATGTTTCTCCCGTAAATCTGATAGTGATTGCCATAGCTCTCAAATGTTAGTTGATATCTGTTTAATCCCATCCTAATTGTCTCGCAACACCTTCCATCTCGCTATACGCTATCCGGTGACATCCGGCAGTCAGTATATCGTTTTCATAACGATTGAACGCCCATCTGTGACCGTTTACATCCAATACCAAATCGCGTTTGAACTGACCGCCATCATGGAACACATTAATCAATCCCCAAAGTCTTTTAGCTTCAGTTTGTGTTATCTTAATACCCTTGCTGGTTTCAATTCTGCCATTCTTAACGCGAAGCCATACATTAGGCTGGCCGTTATCAAAATAAATACCATTACAATATATCTGGGAAATTTCACTCGATTTCCACATTTGTACCTGTTCCTCTAACGTTTTATTGCGAGCATCACACTCTCTCTGTCTTCTTTCACGAACTTCTCTCCTTCTTCTTCCTAGGTCATTCGCCCATTTCTGGCATCTTATTGTGTATCTGTTCCACGTCCCCTCGCCACAAATCTCATCTACAACCACATTCACGGTTCCTAAGATCTCTAACGATTGGTGGTCTAGCAATACCTGAAAAATATGTTTTAATTCACGGACATATTCACGTTTAACCTTGTCTGGACTCCATGACAATTCATGCTTCGCCCCAAGCCAGTCATTTGCGCTCTTCTTAAGAAGACTCTTGGGAGTCCCCATACCAAAGAACTCAATATAATTAATTATACTCCTGAAAACTCCCCAAATATCTTGATAGAACAATCTGGTTCTTGCTTTTTGATATTTTCCAATAGCTGTTTTGATTGATTCTAATTTGCTGGTAACAAAAGTCATGTTACCGGTATTTGACATATTATATCCAACATGAAATACCTTTGAGCCAGTTGGTATTGCTTGACGAACATAATATTGATGCATGCTGGTAGAATTAGATTGATGCATATTATTAATCAAATACGCCTTTTCTCCACGCTTGTTTCTTACGATTCTTCCTACCTCAAAGTGATAGCCATAAGAATAAATACTTTCACCTTCAAAGAAGAAATTGCTACCTCTAGCTGATTCTTTCTTTTCGTTCGCCCATAAATGAGCTACCATATAGTTATTCATATCAATGTTTTTTTGTTATGCAATTACACTCAAAGACTTGTGAATGCGGTTACGTTTACAAATCCCTATCGCTTTTGGAACGCACATGGGTTTGCCCCAAATGCGGTTCTGTCAACGACAGGGATCTATTAGCCTCTAAAAATATCCTTCGGAAGGGCATTTCCGAATTGGAGAGTATGGATAAATCCAACGGTCGCAAGACTGAGGTCCCATACGTTATTATCCAAGAATCCCAATCACTTTAGTGGTGGGAGTATGTCAATACCTTTTCATTCTATTTTATTCAATGGACCGGCATACGCTTCCCCATTCTCATAATAAAGCTGACCCTCATACTGGTTATGATGAAGCTCCTCACGTATCGCATCTTCATTATCAGCCCAATATTCATATTCTTCATGCCATGACTTGAAGAAGTTATCATAACATTGTCTCATCAGATCCTCTAAAGAAAAATCCTCCGGATAAGTACACCATGCATTGTAATAATCAATTATAGGTTTCAGGAGATAATAATCATAACACATCCCTGTCAATGGGCAATTATCTCCATAGTCAAACATCACCCTACTATACTTGTGCCTGTATTTGTATTTCCCATCAATATATTTACCTGACGTGAAGAAATACTTGCCCTTGATAATATATGGCATAATATTGTTGTTGATATATCTGAACAGTAATTTACCGCATAGATTCTCAGGGAATATATCACGATGATAATCTGTAGGATGTTCATAAATAGGATCTTTGTATTTAAACTCATAACTAAAATCATATCTCTCGTATCCAACTTCTCAACCATAAACCTTAGTATCTGTCAGATCTTCAAAGGCTTCCATTGACTTTTTATAGTCTATGTCATAAGCATCCATACATTGCTCCATTACATTCCAACGCTCACGCTCTATGACCCTTTCTTGTGAGTCTTTTGACAGCTCATCAAACTCATACAGTTTTAATACAATCTCTTTCATAATCCCTCCTCTTTTAATATAACTAGATCCCTAACGTCAATCGAATGACTTACGTACCTCCTTATGTTCACGTTTAGAGATATGATTGTGGCTATTCTCACGAACCACCACAATCCAGATTCAGATATTACTCATCCTTTATCTTTACGAATGGGTTTTCTACATAAAACTCCACTACATCCTTAGATTTTATAGATGTCACTATACCGGTGGTATCCACAAATCCATCCGTTTCATCCATTGTCAAATCTTCTATTTTATCTCCCGGCAGAAAACAAAGATTATAGTCTTGATCAATATACATAATCATCTTTAACCTAACCATGTCATCAATGACGCCTTTCATTCTCTCCACAACATCTAATTGATCATTAGTAAGCATTAATTTACTTTTTGAAGATTTTACTAATCTCATGTCTCCATTCTTGTCAACTACAGTCAAGTCATTGAATTTATACACATCTTCACATGTTCTGTAATATGTTTCCTTACAATAAATTTTTCCTTTATTATCTATTTCAACATCAAAATATTCCAACTCACCCTTGACAGCTCTTCCGTTTTTGTATTTCCACACATCACCTATTGGAGCGAATCCATATAATGACTTAAAAACATCATATATTGATAGTTTTGTCTTAGGGATGCTCTTACCCTTTTTAAAACATTCTTCGGACGAATAAAATAATTTCCCATCTAATGTCTTCTCAGTCCTACATCCTCCCCATGTTCCTACATATCTAACTACTCCATATGTAAAACTGATCAAGATTTTATCAATCTCAAACCACTTTAATCTTTCTGACATATCGTCAAAAAGATATCCACTCTCTAAATAAACTGATAAATACTTTTTTATTTCCATAACAATTTATTTTTTTTAAAATTAAATAACATCATTTGCCTTGATCACCATCAGTCTCAATACTCCTCTAAGTATCATGGTTTTCATGATACAACTCATAATATTACATTGAACTTCTCATTTAAACAATCTAAAGCTCTTTGATACTCCTCTCCCTTGTCGAACTTAATTTGAGTATTGTTCTCCAAGCCAAAAAACAGGTAAAAGGATATGACCCAGCCCGACCCGTCCACGGCCTGCCCCTTGGGTGCCCACGACATCACCTGCTTCTTGGATATATACCAATTCCCTATCTGCACGAAGTCAGGATAGTTGTTAATCAAATACCTTATCTGAATATTCAGATAATCCATATTATCAAAATAAATTATGTGATATTTGTTTCTTATCCTTATCTTCAAAAAGGGATTATCCCCGTAATACGCAGCGAAGGCTGACACCACGGAGATAGGGTATCTAACGCCTTTTATTATCACCCATTTCATATACAATACCTCCTTATATTAAACTATTTAATATAAATTCATCTTCCTCCGTTCTCTCATTCATAGGCTTATTTTGTACCGTTTTGACAAGATCAAGCACTTCATCCCAAGTCCTTTCTGATAGCGTCCCATTATTTATGCCACAACACCTACATCCACTAGAAAATACCGGTATCATACTTCCATCACACATCCTAACGAATTTATATCCTACATATTCATTGCATAAGAAACATCTTCTTACTGGGATAAACCTTATTCTACCTCTATTAATGATATTTATTAATACCTCACGATTCATATTATTCCCTTAATTTACGTTTAACCTCTTTAACATACATAGGAGAATGCAATCCCCTATGCAACTTTATAGCCCGATCTATATCCTTTTTAGGATTGTGGTGAGATTGATATATCTCGAACATTTCCCTAGCCTTGACAGGATTCGTTCGATCTTCGTATCTATATTTCCTTTTCTCCCGTTTAAGACACAATATCCTATTAACCTCATCAACGTATACCCTTTTCATTTGCCATCTCCCTAAAGCCCCGGAAGTGGCGTTATACGCCCGATCGTCATCCCTTGACTCCACGAAAGATAGGGCGGCCGCCAGCTTATCCCATACCCGTGCCTCTACCACGGCAGACCTTGGGGCGTGGGGCAAGCCACCGCTCCCTTTTGGCGGTGTCAACATTATCATCATCGTTACGAGTAAGTATCTTATCATACTCCCTTGTTTTTATAAAATTCCTCTCCAAATCTCACATTATCCACATAATCTTCCATACACTCATGAACAATTATATGAATATCCCCCTCCGTGTATGTTACCTCGGACATTAACCTCTCATTGGTCATCCACCAAGAATAACTATCAATATGCCGTATCTCAAATCCATGATCATGCAACGCATACATAACATTATATCTTAAATCCCTGTCCATCATCATACACTCGTACACGATATAGCCATTGATACTTTCATAAGACCTACCGAACGTATAAACGTACCTACCCATCAACTTATACAACTCCCTTGCCATAGGATTCGGGATCGCCTCATCCATATCAAAATCCCCATCTGGATCAATAACCCACTCTACATCCCGCTCATCAATACAAGCCCTAGGCATTCCTATTGTCCGTACATAAAGACGTGATCGGTGATCCTTGCTTAACACCATCCTGATATACTTTTCCCCTTTGGCATATCCTATATTATGGTTGCCGGTTATATTAAATACAATTTCAGCTCCTATCTTAATTTCATCCATATTCAAGATGTTTGTATCATTTGTTATCTTTTTTATACAAAAAGAGGATATAATGGCATAATATTATGATATCAAGACACGAATGCGTTATCTATCATATTATCATACATATCCTCTATACAACGTCATTTATGGCATTATATCGTATATGATGTCGCAGGTCATAAATACATCTAATTAACCCTTTTTTAAGGCTTATTGCCATTTAGGTAACTAGCTATGCCTAATATTTTCGAAATAAGGGCTTTTTTAGCCTTATACTCATCGTTTATCCCTATTATCGCATATCTGTATACCATCCCATTCTTCGACACCTCCACGCCCACGTATTTAGGCGCAACGGCATCCCTATGTAATACGATAAACGGGCTTTTGCCGTCTAGCTCATTTATCAACTGATTAAACTGTCGCCTTGTCATCTGATAGTGATATTATTTCCATGTTATAAATACGATCTCTTTTTACCCTTATCTTCTCGCACAGCTCATCGAAGCACCCATCTTCTTCTAACCTACCAACATAATATGATACATTCGATTTAGAGCTTCCTTGAAGATATATATTTCCTCCTATATTCCTTGAGAAAAAATTAGGTAAGACCATCTTTTGTCTCTTATCCTTATTATCCATATAAGATATGACAACAACCCATAATTCTGGTTCCCGTTCTTTTACCGATAACATAAGATCGAGACCCGATTGACCATTGATATTCCTCCTGCCAGTTTCGTTATAACGAAGAATAATATAATCATCCGCTTTATCATCCTCAATCATCACGACCATAGGGCTATTACCCTTCCCATTATCACATAATATTCTTGGCTCTTTCCCGTTGCGGAGATATACCTTATCGTAATCTCCGTTTTTGTATATCTCAAAATCAAACTCTATCACCATATCATTTCCTCCTATTGATATATTGTTGTGTACGACCTTCTTTTATTTTTTCGAAATAAAACTTATTTCCATATAACCGGGTGAAGCAGATGTTATATCCGAAATGCTCCGCACGTCTGATTTGCGCATAACCTCTACTGATGTCCTTATCATCAATCAGCGTAACAAAACAATGTGATCCTACTTCTGTATTCAAAACCAGATTTTCCCAATCTTTTACTTCCATATCAAATTTCCTTAAATATTTTTTTGTTATAATTATCGCTATTGTACCATCTATCAATATCCTTATATTGTTCTGGATAAACCCCATAAGACTTGCACCACCTAGGTAATGGCTCGTTTAGCACGTCCAGTGCCGTCGCAAGATCGAACGTAGCTTCCTCCTTGATACCACATCCCGATCCACTTCCACGGCTCGGTATATAGGCTCTACTATATGCTACACTCATTCCATATTCTCCATGACTCAGATACCCGATGTTGGGTGAATCAGGGAAGGCGTAATACAACATTATATAATCACCCTTACTCCAACCTCTATTATAAGTATCATCCTGCCATGCGAAAACCCTGCAACCGGCTTCTTTTAATTCCGCTGCCGCTCTTTTTAAAATATTATCTTCCATACTACTTACATTTAAGTTATGCCAAGGTGCCGGGAACTGACCCCGGATCATATCCGCACACGTACGATTATGATATATCCTTCCACCCCGCCAAGGTCATGGTCACAATATTAACAAACTAAAATCTAATGTTCATATCATTACACATCTTAAAGAAGACCTCCCTTATGATCTTTTTATACAAGATGTATATCTCATCATCATCATCATCGAACTCCACTTCCCATGAACGTAATAAATACCTGATATCGCAATCCGCTATATGAATCCTGAATATAGACGGAACGCTCATTATGTAGTCCTCGAAAGCTTTCTTAATCCCATCCCTTTTGATATGTTCTTTATACTCATCCTTAAACACGTTAAGCATAAAAGCCAGATACTCCCTATCATATCTAAACTGCTTTTTGTAATTATCAGTATCTATATGATCTAGTATATATATTTCTATAGCGTCCCTGTCGTATTTTGACATACCTCTCCCTCCTGTTTTTGATATTTAATGACCCTTTTCTCCCCATACGCCTTCGCTAACTGAATAAGCTGGCCGGTAAACACCTTGGTACGGTGTCTTACAATCTTATCCACCAACTCCGGGCATCTGGTTCTCCATCTATAATTAACCTCGCCCTTAGCTTTCTTCTTGTAATATCTGTAAAATGTTACGGCCACTACCACTTCTCCATCTTGTTCAAAAGCCACTAAATCGTAATTGTTGTAAACTATTTCGTTCATGTCGTTATTATTTTTATGTACTTAATCACCTCTTCTGGTAAGGATGCTAGATCCTTAACTCTTTTACCGAAATCGTATGAATGTCTCCTATATGGATAATAATCACCAACATATATTCCTATTCCTTGTGGATGAAATGGTTTTTCGCTGCATGCAAACACAGGATAATATACCAACCCACTACTATCTTTACCCTTATCACTTACACATATTATCGTGTATCTATCTATCTCCCCATCGCCAATATCATACACCCTTACTTTTACCTTCACGCCATTGGCGTTTGTTATAACATTATTCATACGCACCTCCTTTGTTGTTCACGATCAAACTAATCTATCTCCCTACCATATATAGTATACGATCCACACCAGCCACGATTCTCATTCGAGACCCTAATATGATCTACAGGCTTATCTCCTGCCATACAATTAGCGTAAGATAATACCTCCGACATGTTTCTGTACCCGGAATCCGCCGCCGATTTTATAAGTTTCCGATCGTACCCGAATACCCATACCTTTACAATATCCCTTTCCTTTACAGCTCTTCTTATACGCATAATCTTGCCATAAAATAAATAAACATAAAATCTATTCTCTCTTTGTTATCATCCATCCTATGCCCGGTGATCTCAAAAACAACCCTACGCTTTTCTATAGTCTGTATATTATCTAACTGAATAGCTATGTAAGGATATTTCATAACTTTCTCTCTATTGATGTTATACAAAATAGCGTTGACATCTTGCCTGCGAAAATACATATTTACCCCTATATAGCTGGCAACCAAAAGACATTCGTCTATTACCCCATCAGTATCGAATAGCAATAACATATCATCCTTCTCGACAGTATATTCCATATCAAGAATCTTGATACGTTTGCTTCCGTCCTTCTTATCTGATATAAGAACCTCTATCATATCCTTATCAGTCGTAAGGATATAATACGCCTCATCCTTTGTAATATTATCACGAAGGTAAGACAGTATCTCATCTTGTAATTTTATAATCTCGTCCATGTTATTAGTATTTTATATTACCACGCCAAAGGAAAGAACGGCAGCCGACACCCGCAGCCTACCACGCCGTGACACCGCCGCCCGTTCCCCTTGGTGTTATTCTGCCACCTCTAATTTCCCGTAATAAGGATAGAAACAACCGTCTCGATAAACCGAATATCTGAGCGTTTTATCCTTTGCTTCATAGATGGAAACACAACCGCTGTTATAAGCGTTGGATAGTTCTTTTGCTACAAATCCGCCTATTCGTTTATAGGTTTTAGGCGTATCCCTCAACGGCCTGCCTACATATATTTTTACTCTCTTGCACTTCTTGTCGCCTACGTATATATCCTTTCCACTAAGCTCCATTAAATACATGAATCTCATATCAACCGATTTTAAATTCAACATTCCTCTATCTCTATCTCCATATGATCCGCCCAATCACATCTATCAACATCCTCTCCATCCTCAAAGTAATAGTAAGCCCATACCTGTACGCCTCCTACCTCTATATATCCATCACTTTTCCATTCTATCAACCCGTCTTGCCTTACCACGTTGGTAGGCTCAGCCCCTAGCGACAGCAGATTATTTACTATACTACCGCCAAATACGTTCCTTGCTTCTTCTTTCGTCATATCACTATCAGATTTTTAATATTACACTAACGCCAAAGGGGAACAGGGACGGACGACCAGCGGGACCTACCCCACGCCATCGCCGCCTCCCGTTTCCCTTGGTTTCCTCCGCATCGCCCCATACCAATAAACAATATCTACCCGCCATCGCTCACAACCGCCTTGCCTTGACCGGTAACTCCTACCACTTGCAAACTTTTACATTTGATCGGAAGATACCCCTTGCTTGAAAGGCGTTTCCCTTGCTCGAAAGGTGTTCCCCTTGTTTGTTGGTGTTTTTCCTTGTTTGGAAAGGTTTTCCCTTGTCTGGAAAGGGGTCTCCTTGTTTGTTGGTGTTTCCCCTTGTTTGTTGGTGGTTCTCCTTGTTTGGAAAGGGGTCTCCTTGTCTGGAGAGGGTTCTCCTTGTCTGGAGAGGGTTCTCCTTGTTTGGAG
>ERZ1673736.296-NODE-296-length-82589-cov-10.529685_pt1 | contig 82589 bp, 76 predicted proteins | sample MGYA00580212_ERZ1673736 | MGnify/ENA primary metagenome ERZ1673736 (study PRJEB41218, sample SAMN15661752) | gut metagenome | host: Homo sapiens | place: Canada: London | collected 2015-08-20/2019-03-30 | study: EMG produced TPA metagenomics assembly of...
GGTCTTACCCGTTCCCGGAGGGCCTACGAGCAATGCACCCTTGGGTATCTTACCTCCCAGGTCTGTATATTTTTGCGGTTCTTTCAGGAATTCCACAATTTCCTCTACTTCCTGTTTGGCCTCGGCAAGTCCGGCTACATCTTTGAATGTAACTTTTACGGGAGTCCCCTTCTCAAACAGTTGGGCACGCGATTTACCGACATTGAAAATGCCGCCACCGCCTGCACCGCCACCACCGCTCAGACGGCGTGACATGAATATCCAGAAACCTATAAGGAAGGCAATAGGCAGAATCTGCCACAGTACGACCCCGAAATAATTGCGTTTCTTTTCGTAGTTGATAGAACCGTCAAAGTGCAGTTCATCTTTTTCCTTTTGCAGGAAGTTTCCCAAACTTTCACGAGATGGTGCTTCAGTTGTAATCATGGGATTTTTACCCACTTTACTAGAGTCTGCCTGAAATACGTTTTTGACGTATTGTGGCTTGATATATGCTTCTACAGAGTTATCATCATAACCGATGATTTTGCTCATATAGCCGTCACGTACGTATTGCTGGAATTCGTCATAAGAGACACTTTTGATTCCGGTACTGTTTTCATTGGTGATGTACAAGCCCAGAAGCATCATAGCTATGATCATATACAGCCAGTTCAGGTTGAACTTGGGCATATTTACCTTATTGGGCTTTTTGTTAGCGTTATTATTATTGTTGTCCATAGGGCTTATTAATCAATGTCAGGTATTTGGGTTAATTTGGCGTCGGCCCAGAGATTTTCCAGATTGTAGAAGTCTCTCGTTTCGGGTAGAAACACATGGACCAATATGTCGGAGTAATCCATTGCTACCCATTCGGCATTGCGCAATCCGTCTATTGCAAAAGGTTTGCTGTTAGCGCCTTTGCGGGTGAATTCCTTTACGGACTCTACAATGGCGGTCACTTGGCTTGGGGAGTTTCCCTGACAAATGACGAGATAGTTGCAGATAGTATCGCCAATTTTAGAAAGATCTGCTATTACAATATTTTTTCCTTTTTTATCTTGTATACCTTCGGTTATTTGTTGAATGAGTTTCTTTGATTCGTTCATTACTTATTATTAAAATTAAACAGTTGACAAATATACGCTGAATTCTTGTATCAAACACCTAAAAGGGAAAAAGTCTTTCAATTTTTGATTTTTTTTAGGTATATATTTCTTTGGCATACGGCATCTTAGCAGATTTTAGAGAAAAAAACACGAGAAATTGTTTTGGATTATCAAATTCTTTGTATCTTTGCAACCGCAAAACAGGAACGACCTGTTATTGGGCTATGGTGTAATGGTAACACTACAGATTCTGGTCCTGTCATTCCTGGTTCGAATCCAGGTAGCCCAACTATCCAACGGCTTATTTAAGTCAAAAACCCACTAAAATCGCAAGTTTTAGTGGGTTTTTTTGTTGCTTTTCCGACCTGTCCGAAAATTTCGGTGCATGTATTCGGTGGTCGAATCGGTGGCAAGTTCCTCTAAATGGTCGCTCTTTCCAGTTGTCTGAACGTTAAATAAAACTAAAGGCAATGGATGAGAAGAAGAACACGTTCTCGGTGAGGTTTTGGATGCGTCGCACGAGAACACAAGGAAACGTATCACCTTTGTTTTGCAGGGTTACAATCTGCGGACAAAGATACGAAATTAATGCGAACTTCTGCGCACCGTTGAAGGGCTGGGATGCTAAGGCACAACGCTTCACTGGAAGATCGGCAGAGGAAAAGGATGCAAACCGCATCATAAATGACATGCGTATCAAAATCGAAGATACGCTGAACAAACTACGTAAGAAGGAAGCGGAAATCAATGTGAGGAACTTCCGGCTGACCTTCGAAGATGACAAGAGCGAGTATTCAACCCTGTCGGCTCTCTTTGAGTATCACCGAATCATCGACGGAAAGAATCTTGAACCTTCCACAAACTTACTGTATGAAGTGACGGAACGCCTGCTATTGCGCTTCGTTAAAACCCGTTACAGATTGTCCGACTACATGGTGGATGCCATAGATAAAGCATTCGTCATGGAGTTCTATGCCTTCCTGCAAGGTTTCAGGAGGGAAGGGGCAAACCGTGTGTGCACCGTGAACGGGGCTATGAAACATATACAACGTTTCAAAAGAGTAATGAACTTGGCCCTGCAGAACGACTGGATAGCATCGAACCCGGTCTGTACGCTGCACGTGAAACGTAATAAGGTGGAACGGGGATATCTTGAGGTGGAAGAGATAGAGAAGCTAAAGAGAGCTGTGTTACCACCTTCGCATGCTGTATTGCGGGATATGTTCCTTTTTGCCGTCTACACGGGCGTATCTTATATAGATATGGTGAACATGACACCGGAAAACATCACGATTGGTATCGACCGGACACGATGGATACACTTTAACCGTCAGAAAACCGGGCTGCGGGTGTCGTTGCCCTTGCTGCCTCCGGCAGAGGAAATACTGGATCACTTTGAATGTTACAGGCCGGAAGGGGAGGGAGTTCGGAAAATTTTCCCCATGCTTACCAATCAGGCTACAAACCGCTATCTGAAAGAGATTGCCAGAGTGGCAGGGGTGAATAAGGTTGTTACTTTCCACATGGCACGCCATACTTTCGCGACTACCATCACGTTGCAGCAAGGCATTCCAATTGAGACCGTCTCAAAGATGTTGGGACATGCCAGCCTCACGACTACGCAAATCTATGCCAAGGTGCTGGATAAGAAAATCATGGACGACATGTCGGCCCTGAAGGAAGCGTATGCCAAGAAAGAGGCTTTGAAAAAAGCAAGTAATCAATAACTGAACATATAAATCATGAAAAAGAAACTCATTGAACAAAATGCGCTGAATGCAGCGGAACGATTGACGGAAATGACAGACCGGGAGTATCTGCGCAGTGCGGATGTAACACGTATTTTCAGTATCAGCAACTCAACGCTGAAGCTGATGCGGGCGAGTGGTACGTTACCTTGCTATAGGTTTGGGAAAACGTATCTCTATAAGAGAGAAGAAATAGAGGCGTGTCTCGTGAGAATTATTGCGGAAAGGGGGTAAATATGGATAGGGAAAAGAAACTGAGTGCCGATTTGTTCAGGCTGTTACAAAGGTTGCGCCAACAGGAACAGGAGTGTGAAGAGAAACGGAAAAAGTACGAAGAGAAAAACTGCTCGTATCTGGAAGGTGTGTATAGTGGCGAGAAAAGTAGTTTCTTCTATGCTGCTGAAATGCTGGAAACCGTATTGATATGTAATGATGTAAAGAGAGAGGGGGCGGAAGATGGCAAAGCAAGGGTTTAATTACTATAAGGCGGAAACAGACCGTTTTCAGGATATTAAGATTAAGCGCCTGAAGAAAAAGTATCATTGCACCGGCTACGCCGTGTATCAGTATGTGCTCAATGAGATATACCGGGTTCGCGGTTACTTCCTGCAGTTCACCGAAGACCATCTGTTCGATGTGTCGGAGTACTGGGACATTGATGAGGAAGATGTGACGGCCATTATCGGATATTGTGCCGAAATCGGGCTGTTCAATGCGCAGTTGTGGCAGGAAAAAGGGGTGCTGACCGGGCGAAGTATTCAAGTCCGGTACATCGACATCTGTAAAGTGTGCAAGAAGGCGGCGGTGATTGAGGAAGGCTTCCGGCTGGTACCTGCGGAACAAGCGGTGCCGGCACCGCCTCCGCTGCCTTCTCTCTTTCCGGGGGAAGAGTTTCCGGCAATGCGGATTGTGCCTGGAAGAATGGGCGCGGAAGCGGCAGGCGGAAGTGAGGTGGCGGCATCACTTCCAGCCGCCTCTCCGGCTTCGCCGTCATGTCCGGCTGTGGCACCGCTTCCGGCTTCGCCGTCGCTTCAAGAAGAAACGCCACGGCGGGTGGCGGTTGCGGTGGCCGAAGAAACAACGCCTCAAGGCATTGGTACCGCTGTTTTGGCGGAACTGGAGACGGCAGAGGTGCGGGACGTTTCGGAAGGTTTCCAGAAGTTTCCGGAAACTTCCGGAAAAACTCCGGAAGAATCCGACAAAGTTATTAATACTAAGCTAAGTGAAACAATACCCTCCTCTGACTCCCCCCGTGAGGAGGCGGACAAGGCTTCGCTCTCCAGGAACAGAAAACGGCTTCGCCTGTTGCTGCAGTCGGTAGGCTGCATCGATCAGGACTGGCGATGGATATGCACGGTAGAGGGTGTAGAGGCGGAGACGTCTCCGGTGTGGCAATTGGTGGAAGAGTTGAAGGCGAGCGGCGGACGGTGCACGTTCGGCGGCTACGTGATGCCCTCGCTTCGCTCGCTGGTGGCGGCTGGGAGGCTGCGAATCAGGCCTCGGACGGTGGACACGGCGGCAGAGCTGCGGCGGTTGCTGCAGGAGGTGAAGGTGCCGAGCTACGACATCGAGCGGGTGCTGAAGGCAGCGGCGGGGCTTGAACCCGTGTTGCGGGAGGCGATTGCGGAGGTGCAGCGGTCGAAAGGCAAGATAACAATGCCCGGCAAGTACCTGATGGCGCAGTTGCGGAAGGCGACGCCTGCGGAAGCTTCGTGACGGGAAGAATCCGGAGGATTGGTCTGCTCACCTCACGAATGAGGCGGGCAAAACAGTGTATAACCGCACATGGACAGGATTTCCGTGTGCAGAAATGGAGAAATTATGGAAGAAAATCAAGTGAAAGCGACTGCCGGTCAAGGCGGCAGGTATTATCCCCGAAAGATGCGCCGGGGCTGGTGTGTGGCGCATACCGTGACCGCTTGCGGAGTAGCGATAGAACGTTTCGGCGTGCGGTGTTGTACGTATGCCGAGGCATTCGGCAGGGCGGACAGGATGAACCGGGAGGCGGCGGAAGCGGCGGCCACGGCAATCCCTTCGGCGGCTGAAGCCGCCTCGGGAGGTACTGAAGGGCAAAAGCCTGACGTCAGAAAGGAGGTGCGGCAATGAGCAGCGAGAAGGTATCGACACTCACCATCAGGTTGACGGCGGAGGAAGCCGCGAAGCTGGAGGCGTTGAAGGCGCTGACAGGCAAGACGACGGGTAGCGAAGCGTTGAAGTACGTGATGAGGGAATATCCGAGGGTAGCGGAATTTGTCAAGGAACGGGAGAAACAACGGGTGGAGCAAGAACGGGAGTTGCAGCGGATACAACGGGCGTTGCGGAACTATACGACGGCATTGCGGGAGTTAGAAGAAGCGGCGTTGCGGGAGTAGTGTTGTTGATGGGGGCGAGTGATAGCAACCTTTCCGGAGATATCGCTTTGGTACTTGGTATAACTGATAGCAAAAGTTTGTCCAGGAATGAAGCCGGCTGCCGGAGATTGATAGCAATATCTTGCTCAGCTTCGCCGATCGAGTCAGGATCCTACAACCGTAGAGATAGCATTTTTGCACCAGCAAGATCTGGCCGGCACGAAGAATTGCTATCAGTTTTGCGGATGCTGACGGGAGTACCCCTTTCGGCATGGGTGGCAGAGCTTCTATCATCATGCCGCTTGTCGCCCTCGTCCGCTGCCCGCGCCTCCGCAAGCTACAGCGCCAGCTGCGACCGATAGCGCCCAGCCGCATTACGGGCGGCTGGGCTTTGTCCCGGGGCAGCTATGGGGCTTGGCGGTTATCGGGCTTTCGGCTTTTGCGCCCATGCCGCCTGCCCCTTCACGCTTGCTTATACCGGGCGGGGCATGCCGCATTCTGTTTCTACGGTTAAGGAACGGGCTCGGAGGGGCATTCCCTGCGGGTGATGGCGAAGGTTACTCCAGCTCCGTAGAAAAGTAACTCCGGATTCGTAGAAAGATTACTCTGCCTGCCGGTAGTCCGGAGGTTGCTTTTGCCGCGCAGGCATCCGTTTGCTGTGGAAGGTCAGTGTTGCCGCTCTCACAGTATCGTCGGGCCCGTCGCCCGCCGATGTTGCAGATACCCTTCCCCTTCAGTGGTATTTCCCTTTTATCTCTGCACGGATGCAGATAAAAGAGAGAGGAACTTAGTATTAAACATAATCGGAAACTTGATATTGTGCAGGCGGAAATACCGCTATTCTGCACAATATCCCGATTATATTTAATACCGGTTCCCACATCCCCGCAGCTACCCGCTGCCGCCGGGGCTGACCGTTCGGCGTGACGGCCCCCGCCTGATGGGTGTCGGCAGTCCGCTGTGCCGCCGTGCTTCGGGGCGCTGCATTGTACGGTTGTGCAAGGCTTTCGGCTTACTCTCGCGCCCCGAAGCACGGCGGCAAGGCGAGGGAACGGGCGTCTAATCCGGAGGTTTCCGTTGTGGGCTTCCGCTGACGTCCCGGATTTCCCGAAGTTACTCCGCCTTGTGCCTGCGTTCATTCCCCGCCTTGTCCCGCCTGCCGTCCGGCCAAGCCCAGGGCGTGGCGGCTGAAGACCACCACAACTCTCCCAGGCGGCAAAGCCGCCATCTTCCTCCGCCTCCGGCGGGCGGACAGCATATACTACCGATATGGACAGCGTATACCCCATACATGGACATCACATGCCACCCGCATGGACAGCGTATGCCACTAATATGCTTATTATATACGGCTCATGTGGACAGCATATGCCTCATATGTGGACAGCGTATGCTGCACATATGGACGGTGTATACCTTACACATGGACAGCGCATGCCGCACGCAGTGGACAGGATTCCCCGCTATATAGTGGACAAAATACGACCTTCTTTTCGGCCTCTTGATAGCCTGTAGACAGTATTGTATAGTAATTATGTGGACAAGAAACAGGACGATGCAGTGGACACTTACCAACACTTACCGGACACTTACCGGCACTTACCAAAATACTTACCGGTACTTACCAAGCACTTACCGGCACTTACCGGACGAACATCGGGCACTTTTCAGACACTTGTCATGAAAGACATTCCCGTCATATTTCCGTCATGCTTTGCACGCTGTTTTGCACCCTCATGGCACGTTTCCGTACGCTTCACGCGCCATTTAGCGCACCTATGTCACGTTTTCGTACACTTTGCGCACTGTTTTACGCCTTCTAACTATACTTATATATAACCTCCGGGCTCATCCGCGCGTCACTTCCGTACAAAAAGCGTACATTTACACTTGTAAATCAAACAATTATTATTATGACCTCCGATGCCTTCCGTCCCCAACCCCGCAATATCATCGCCCAGTCGGGCGGTGCAACCGCCAATCTGCACACCGCTTCCGGCAGCGTTCCCGTCGGTATGCCGGCACATCTTGAAAGCCGCTCCTACGGTTTCAAAGAACTTGCAGTGCTTTATTTCCCCAACATCGCCCCGGCCAGTGCCAGCATTCGCCTGAAGGCATGGATAAAAGACAGTCCCGAATTGTTGCAAGTCCTTGCCGGAACGAACTACCACCTCACAGCTCGTGTGCTTACCCCACGTCAGACGTGTATGATTGAAAACGCCTTCGGCTCACCCTTCTGACCATGAAAACAGTCATCATCCGCCCGCCCCTTCCTGCTGCCGTCAGCGCAATGCCTGCCGACAGCATGCCTATGCTACGTCTGGACTGCATCCGCAGTATCAACCTGATCGTAATCCATTGCACCGCCTCCCGCTGCGACCGCCGTCTTACCCCCGATGAACTGGAGGCGGAACACCGCCGCCGCAACTTCAATGGTTGTGGTTATCACTTTTTTATATCCCGCGAAGGCATCATCTTTCCGATGCGCCCGCTCGACCGTGTCGGTGCCCATGTTCGCGGCTTCAACGCCCGCTCCATCGGCATCGCCTACGAGGGCGGATTACTCCCGGACGGCACTGCCGCCGATACCCGTACGCCCGACCAATGCCGATCGCTGCGCTTCCTCATCCGCATGTTGCTCGATATCTATCCGGAAAGCACGGTTTGCGGACACCGTGACCTCAGCCCCGACCTGAACGGAAACGGCATCATCGAGCCTCGAGAGTGGATAAAGCAATGCCCTTGCTTCGACGCAGTTAAGGAATATGCCCCGTTCTGCCTCAAGGCGTTCCGGCGTCTGCACAACTGATAACCACACATAACCACCGCCATCAGCCGCCAACCTGACGCACTACCCGCCGCTCCGCCCGGGCTTCGTATCTTCGCCACCTGAACAATTAATACTGATTTTGCTATGAAAATTGTACTGAAGTGGGCATTCCGCGCCTTAAAATTCGTCTTTACGAATGAGAAAGTGATCGACCTCATCGCCTCCCTGTTGGGTAAATCGGGCGACCGAAAGTCTGATAGGAAGTAGTAACCGGTGAAGAGTTCAAACGAAAGGAGCCGCCCCTAAATGGAGCGGTTTTTTTTGTGCCCGGCAGTAACAGGCGGTAACAATCCGGAGAGAACGTGTAACAGGAGTGTAACATTGAGTCACAGACCGGTAACAGCGGAGTCACGGGATGATAACAATCCGGTAACAGCAACGCCCGCTGCAGGCGTTCTGAATGGGGTTACGGTCACAATGTGGTAACAATGCGGTAACAGATGTGTCACAATGTGGTAACAGCGCTGGTAACAATGGTAACAATCAGCCGTGAGATTTTTACTATACCTCAGGGTGTCACTCTAAGGTTTTTCTTACCCCCGTAAGGAAAATATTACGGGGTAAACCTTCCTTTTTTGGGGGGAGTAAACAAAATTTTACGGGGAGTAAGAAGAATTTTACGCCATAGGTTCCCAACACTTTACGGGAGTAAAAAAACACGTCCGATGATATAACCGCACAAATCCGTATGCATCCTCACGAACTCCCGAAGGCCTCGCGCGTACGTGCGTACATTTGTATACGTTTTCCTGACATCAGGAACACGCCCCCGAAATATAAACCCTAAAAAAATCCATTGATTATGGCTGTATCTTATTCTGTATCCGCCCGCAAAAATCCGGCAAAGCCGGACGAAGCGCCCAAATTCTACGCCCAAACAAAAGCCAGTGGAGAAGCTGACTTCAAAACCTTAACCCGTGCGGCCGCTGACCGTTGTACGGTAACCGCGTCTGACGCAAAGGCAGTCCTCGACTCCCTGATGACCACTATGCAAGACAAGCTGGCCAACGGTGAGATCGTCCGTCTGCAGGATCTCGGAAGTTTCCGTGTTGTGATTGGCTCCAAAGGTGCCGTATCTGAAGACAAGTTCAACTCAACGTTGATCACTAAGGCCCGTATTGTCTTCACGCCCTGTCCGGAACTAAAGTCTCTGATGAAGACTTTGAGCTTTAAAAAGACTGGAGTTGTCACTAAATCTTCTGGAAATGAAGGTGGTGGTAATGAAGGTGGAGGCGGTGGATTGGATGAAAACCCATTGGGTTAACGCTTCCAACGGCCGCTGAACGACTTAAATTCCCCCGACGAAATGAAAAATCGTCGGGGGAATTTTTTTTTCTCCACCGGGAAAGGTTGGGAGTAGTGACGGGAAGTGTCTGAGGTATGCCGGGGAGGCGATTAAGTGCATGTAAGTATATGCAAGGGGGTGTTTTTCTGCTGTCTGCAGGTGATTTTCCGATGCTTTGGAATGATAGTTATCTTTATCTAAAACGCCGGAACCGGGTGCCTCAGCCGCTGGGAGTTACTACTGATAATTTCTCTTCTTTTTCTTCACAAAGAAAGAGCTTTGGTGCTGATACATCAAGGAACGCTACGCTATTTTTCGGAAAAAAATCCTGAGCGCCTTTCAGGCGTGCGGTTTTTTTTCGAGAAATTCCTTGCTGCATCATCGCCAAATCTCAAGAGATCGTTTAGAAAAAAAAGAGAAAAAATTGGGTGGGCTGCGCAGTGTGGATGGCGCAGGCAGCGGCTGCCCTCGTCGGGAGTGCTGCTGCACCCCCTTGCCGGGCGGCGATCCCCGAGCAAGTTGAGGCGGGAATGGGTGTGAGGTTATGGGCGAATAGAGCGGAGGCGGGTGTGCGGTTATGGTCAGAAAGAGGCTGAAAATTAGTGAATTAGAGGGGAAATAAAGAGACGTTTGTTTGGATATGTGGCTGAAAATGACTAACTTAGTGGAACATTAGAACGGGAGACACCCGGGTAAAAACTGTAATCCAATATGGAAACAATTATGTGTTCCCATTCTGTTCATCAGGTGGAAGACCTGAAAAAAACTCAGTACGACATCGCTTTGGCTGTTATCGGCAGCCTAATGGAAGATTGCCTGCAGGCGCAGCGGGTGATTGAAACGGTGGCGAATTCGCCTTCAGGGCTTGGGTATCATGACCGCTATGCCCAGGGGGCGGATGCAGCGTATCGCAACATGCTCGGTAATCTGCGTGCTTGGCAGGATGCGCTGAAGAAGGAATAAGAAAAATAGCAGCGGCGAAAGCCGCTGCTATTCTCGTTTTGGGGTTGGATTATCGGGGAGTTCTGGCTATATTTGTCGGCAGGAACGGGAGACACCCGGGTAAAAACTGTACTGATTATATGGATGATCCCAATAGAACTACCCTGTTGAAACAACCTTGCTACGGTTTGGAACTGTCGGAAGATGGTAATGAACTGTTTTTGTGTCGTTACCGGAAACCTCGTTGGCGTTTGCGGCTTGAAGATGTGTCGACGGACCGGAAGAAGTTGATTGAGTCGCTGCATTCGGCGGCGGAGTGGTTGGCTAAGAGACAGTGATAGCAGGTTTCCTTTAGGATCCTAATTGCATGCGTATCGGTTCCGGAAGTGTTGCTATCAGTTTTTGGTTGGCCAATCGTTCCGGGTTCGTGGATTTGCTATCAACAAAGTGTACGATAATGCCGCCACCACAGCGCAGCACCCTCATTTTTTTCTCTTTTTTTTCTAAACAATCTTTTGATATCAGGTGCTGATTCAGCAAGGAATTTTTCGTAAAAAAACCGCACGCCCTGCAGGGGCGCTCAGGATTTTTTTTCGGGAAATAGCGTAGCGTTCCTTGATGTATCAGCGGCTTATATCTTTCTTCGTGAGGAAAAGGAATAGAAAATAGGCCGTAATAAAGAGGAGCATCTCTTTGTTATCTGTGCGGAAGATGCCCAAAAGTGCCCGGTTCAGTAGGCAAACAGTACGCTTTCGGGTGAAACTTGTCCGCTTGGCATCCTGTTTTCTTGTCCACTTCTGGTGTCCTTTCCTGTCCGGCCGCCGGAGGCGGAGGGAGACGGCGGCTTTGCCGCCTGGGAGAGTTGTGGCGGTCTTTAGCCGCCACGCCCTGGGCTTGGCCGGACGGCAGGCGGGACAAGGCGGGGGATGAACGCAGGCACAAGGCGGAGTAACTTCGGGGAAACTTCGGACGTCAGCGGAAGCCCACAACGGAAACCTCCGGATTAGACGCCCGTTCCCCCGCCTTGCCGCCGTACTTCGGGGCGCGAGAGTAAGCCGAAAGCCTTGCACAACCGCACAATGCAGCGCCCCGAAGTACGGCGGCACAGCGGACTGCCGACACCCATCAGGCGGGGGCCGTCACGCCGAACGGTCAGCCCCGTTGGCAGCGGGTAGCTGCGGGGCTTAGAAAAATGAGAGATATTAAATATAATAGTCATTTCTTGCGGATTAGTCTTTTGGGTGTATTCTCACCCAAAAGCCCGCAAGACAATGCCTATTATGTTTAATCAAACGATAAAAACCTCTCTCTTTTATCTGCATTCGTGCAGAGATAAAAGGGAAATACCACTGAAGGGGGAAGGGTATCTGCAACATCGGCGGGCGACGGGCCCGACGATACTGTGAGAGCGGCAACACTGACCTTCCACAGCAAACGGATGCCTGCGCGGCAAAAGCAACCTCCGGACTACCGGCAGGCAGAGTAATCTTTCTACGAATCCGGAGTTACTTTTCTACGGAGCTGGAGTAACCTTCGCCATCACCCGCAGGGAATGCCCCTCCGAGCCCGTTCCTTAACCGTAGAAACAGAATGCGGCATGCCCCGCCCGGTATAAGCAAGCGTGAAGGGGCAGGCGGCATGGGCGCAAAAGCCGAAAGCCCGATAACCGCCAAGCCCCATAGCTGCCCCGGGACAAAGCCCAGCCGCCCGTAATGCGGCTGGGCGCTATCGGTCGCAGCTGGCGCTGTAGCTTGCGGAGGCGCGGGCAGCGGACGAGGGCGACAAGCGGCATGATGATAGAAGCTCTGCCACCCATGCCGAAAGGGGTACTCCCGTCAGCATCCGCAAAACTGATAGCAATTCTTCGTGCCGGCAGCCACTTCCTGAAGCAATGTTGCTATCTCTACAGTTGGTGGATCTCGTCTCGATCGGCGAAGCTTCAACGGAAATCGCTATCAATCTCCGGCAGCCGGCTTCATTTCTGGAAAGAAAATACTATCAATTTCATGCATAAGGTGTTATGTCTAATCGTATACTGTCTTGGCAGGTAATTGGTCGAACGCTGTCTGAAGGTGTGGTAATGGCGCGGCTTTCCGGCCAGTCTTCAATTGTACCTTGGAAGCCCTCTTCTTCTTCTTCCTCGTTGATGGGAGGTTCTGGAGTGCTGCATGCTGCAATGCTTAATAAGCATACAGTCAATATTCCGATGGTAACATGATAGATATTTCGTTTATTGTCGCGGTTCGTTCCGTAGCTGTTTGGTTGATGATTCATCTTTTTTTGAGTTAATTAATGTCTTATGACTTGACAAAGGTAATATGAATAATACGATTTTTATCCGTTTTTGTCTCTTTGTTTGGAATTAATTTCTACCTTTGCTTTACAATTACGTAAAGCAATTGGAAGAGTGATTAATGGGTTTGTAGTTAAATTCGGTGGCTAATTCGGTGGTATATGAATATATATTACGACTTATGAGGCTGATTTTAAAGTCAAATAAGGCCGAATGATATAGGGCAGGTAGCCCAACTAAAAAAGCTGCGAATGTAATAAGTTCGTAGCTTTTTTGCTTTTTTGTCCCTAAGTCTATTAACGTCTAATACGATAATGAAGCTTATGAAGAGATTCATTCTGTTTCTGCTGCTATTTTTCTTTATTTTAGGATTAGAGGGTAGAGCATGTGCCGAATGTGGTAAAAGCATTACGGTGAATGCTGTCGATCATCAACGTCTGAAATCGAAAGCGCATGAAGCAAAGGCATATTGCGTTAGTAAGGGATTCAGTACGAATTATTGTTTCTTAGTAGATTTCAGCATACATTCTGGTAAAAAACGTTTCTTTGTTTGGGATTTTAAAGGAGATTCCATTAAGTATGCAAGTCTTTGTGCCCATGGTTATGGGAAAGATAGTACACCTTCCAAACCTGTTTTTAGCAATACGCCGGGAAGTCTTTGCTCTTCTCTGGGAAAATACAAAGTAGGTATTCGGGCTTACAGCAAATGGGGAATCAATGTTCATTATAAATTGCATGGTCTGGAACCCACTAATGATAATGCTTTCAAACGTATTGTCGTATTACATTCTTATACTCCTTTGCCTGCGACAGAGGTTTATCCTTCACATCTTCCATTAGGCATGAGTCAGGGATGTCCGGTGATTTGTAATGAAACGATGAGGCAAATTGATGTGTTGTTAAAGGCTGAAACCAAGCCTGTATTGTTATGGATTTATAATGATTGATCATACTTTATGTTTTAAGTAATAATGTAGCAATTCTATTCAAAATAATTAAAACTATGGCAAAAGAGTTAGAACTCAAGTACGGCTGTAACCCTAATCAGAAGCCGGCCCGCATTTTTATGCAGGAGGGGGAGTTACCTATCGAAGTCCTGAACGGACGCCCGGGATACATCAATTTTATGGATGCACTGAACGGTTGGCAGTTGGTGAAAGAATTGAAAGCGGCTACCGGAATGCCGGCTGCGACTTCATTCAAACATGTTAGCCCTGCAGGTGCAGCTATTGGTCTGGATTTGGATGAGACAATGAAACAGATTTATTTTGTTGATAACTTGCCGCTTTCTCCTCTGGCCAGTGCATATGTGCGTGCCCGTGGTGCGGACCGTATGTCATCTTACGGAGATTTTATAGCTTTGAGTGATGTCTGTGATGAGGCGACTGCCCGTTTCATTAACCGGGAAGTATCCGATGGTGTTATTGCTCCGGGATATACGGATGAGGCACTCGAAATTCTGAAGAACAAGCGTAAGGGTACTTATAATGTGATTAAGATTGATCCTTCGTATAAACCTGCACCGATTGAGCGTAAGGATGTGTTCGGAATAACTTTTGAACAGGGACGTAATGAGATTCAGCTGAATGGCAGCGAACTGTTCGCTAATATTCCTACGCGGAATAAGACTTTTCCGGATGCTGCAAAGCGTGATTTAATGATAGCGCTTATTACTTTGAAATATACGCAGTCCAATTCTGTATGTTACGTGAAAGACGGACAAGCGATTGGTATCGGGGCAGGACAGCAAAGCCGTATCCACTGTACCCGTTTAGCTGGAAATAAAGCTGATATCTGGTATCTTCGCCAGCATCCAAAAGTATTGAACTTGCCCTGGGTAGAGAAAATCCGCCGTGCCGACCGTGATAATACGATTGATATTTACATTAGCGATGATCATGATGATGTGTTGGCTGACGGTATTTGGCAGCAGTTCTTTACAGAAAAACCGGAAGTGCTGACGCGTGAGGAAAAGCGCGAATGGCTGAATACTCTGAAAGGAGTAGCTCTTGGTTCAGATGCTTTCTTCCCGTTTGGAGATAATATAGAGCGTGCTCACAAGACTGGTGTGGAATACATTGCCCAGGCAGGAGGTTCAGTACGTGATGATCATGTTATTGAAACCTGCGATAAATACGGTATCGCTATGGCATTTACAGGTATTCGTCTGTTCCATCATTAAGATAAGATATAAATAACAAAGAGGGTGTTTCAAAATGTTGAAACACCCTCTTTGTATATATAGGCTTAAAATTATTCGGCGCTACGAATGGAATCGTCGATAACCTTAATCTTTTGTTTTACCAATTCAATATCTGCCTTCAGTTTTTCTACTTTGCGGTTTAGTTCTGTCAGCAGGCTGTTGCCTTTCTTTGAAGAAGCTGTCAGGAAGCCAAGATTATTTTCATAAGTCTGCAATTCGTTCTTCATGGCATCTGCTGCACGTACCAGTTTCTCGCGTTCGCGATAGAGTGACTGCGGGCTGCCTTCCTGAATACTGCTGATGTTGGATTTGAAGTTACTCAACTTTTTATTGGCAGCGCTGATGTTGAAGTGGTCGAACAATTTGTCCACTTGTCCGTGGTATTGCTTATACAAACGGTCTTTTTCCTTGAAAGGTACATGGCCGATGTTGTTCCATTCCTTCATTAATTCGCGTACCAACTGAGTAGCTTCATCCGTATCCATATTCTCATCAATGGCACCCAACTTCTCGATGATTTCCTTCTTCTTATTCAGGTTGTCTATCTCAACGGAACGTTGGGAGGAAGTAGCCTTATTCTTTTGTTCGAAGAAGTAGTCACAAGCGGAAATAAACCGTTTCCATATTGCATCAGAATATTTCTTTGCTACCGGACCGATAGTCTTCCATTCTTTTTGCAGTTTGGTTAGTTCGTCAGCGGTTGCTTTCCAGTCGGTGCTATCTTTCAGAGCTTCAGCTTTCTCACAAAGAGCACGTTTCTTATCCAGGTTTGCATTCATGCCCTCTTTCAGGGCTTTAAAGAATTCACCTTTCTTGCGGAAGAATTCATCACACGCTTTACGGAAACGTTCGAATATCTTCACATTCATCTTTTGCGGTGCAAAACCGATGGTCTTCCACTTGTTTTGCAGGGCAATGATCTCCTGTGTTTTATTGTCCCACGCAGCAAAATTGGTCAATTCGTTGTAGTCTATTGCTTCAATGATTTCACAAATCACTGTTTTCTGGTCAAGATTATGTTGCTCCACTTCCTTCAATGATTCGAAGTGTTGTTGATGACGGCGATTTACGGCTGTGGAAGCAGCTTTAAATCGATTCCATACTTCGTCACGCAGTTCTTTTGCAACCGGACCCGTGTCACGGAATTCCTGATGTAGCTTTTGTAACTGGTGGAAAGCTGACACAACATCTGCTTCATCAGCCAGCTTTTCGGCAGCTTCACATAGATGTGTCTTTATTTCCAGATTTTTCTTGAAGTCATATTCGCGGAATTCATTATTCAGCTTCAACAGATCGTAGAACTTCTCCACATAGAGTTGATAACTCTTCCACAGTTCGTTGACTTTGGCTTGCGGAATAAGTTTCACTTCATTCCACTGTTGCTGTAACTTCTTGAATTCTGAGTAGGATTTGTTGGCATCGTCGGGTGACTCTACCAGTTCTTTCAGTTCCTCGATAATGGAAAGTTTGATTTGCAGGTTCAGCTCTTTTTGTTGTTCCTGTTCAGCTGACAATGCACCTCTCTTTTCTTTAATGACGGACATGATATTTTTGAATTCCTCTTCAACAGCATCCGTTGTCGGAATGAAATTCTCTGCTACTCCCCCGTTTTCGATAAACAGCTTCTTTGTCGCTTCTTGTTCGGCATTATGAAGCTTATAGAAAGCCTGTTTCAGACTATCTATCTCCTGTTTGCCGGCGTTTTCCACATCTGCGGAAATCTCTTTCAATTTAGCCAGGATTTCTTCCTTGCTTAGCTTTTGTGCGGCTTCTACCGGCTGCTCTTCCTGCTTTGCTTCTTCAGCCGGAGTTTCCGTCAGAGCCGGTTCTGAAACCTCAGCTGCTTTCTTTTCTTCTTCTAATTCCACCGGCTTTTCGGGGAGATTAGTGTCATGAGTGTCCATCATTGTACATACATTTTAAAAAACGGTTTTACCCGTTCGGGTTACATTAGGTCACAAATTAATGAAATAAAACAATTACTTCATACTTTTTTCCTTAGTTTTTTTTCATTTTTCTTGTTTTAGGATAGAAGTACGGTAATTCCCATATATAACATCATGCCTATAATATCATTGGTAATCGCAATAAACGGACCGGTAGCGATGGCTGGGTCTACCTTCAACTTTTCCAGTGTCATAGGTACCAGTGTGCCGAAGATAGATGCGAACATCACTACTGCAAACAGGCTGATAGAAACGGAATAGGTGACGGTGGCAGTTGCGCCGAACCGGACAAAATTATATATATATACTAATAAGGAAATAATAGTAGCGTTGATAAGGGCCACTACGGATTCCTTGGTAATTTGCTTGAAAGTATCTTTTGCATCCAGCGAGTTGTTGGCAAGGCCCTGTACGATGATGGCCGAAGATTGTGTTCCCACGTTTCCGCCTGTACCACCGATCAGCGGGATGTAGAGTGCCATCTCGGGATGGGCTGCGAAAGTAGCATCGAAATTACCTAAAATCATGGAATTGCCGATACCACCCAGCATACCGATAATAAGCCATGGCAAGCGGGCACTGGTCTGGCGCATTACATTATCATCTGTTTCCACATCCTGGGAAAGACCGGATGCCAACTGGTAATCACGTTCCGATTGCTCACGAACTTCATCCATGACGTCGTCTACGGTGATTTGCCCCACAAGCCGTCCGATACTGTCGATAACAGGAACGGCTACCAAGTCATATTTCTCAATGGTCTGTACCACATCGTCCACAGATGTGTCTACGCGTACAGAAATGGGGTCTTTCCTCATCACGTGTTTAACCTTGGATACAGAAGGGGAGGTAATCATCTTTTTCAGTGGAAACACTCCTTGCAGGCGGTTTTCGTCGTCGATGACATAGACATAATAGATCTCATCCAACTGCTCAGCTTGCTGGCGCATCTCTTTCAGGCACTCCGGCATACTCCAGTTCTCGTTTACGACCACCATTTCAGTACCCATCAAACCACCGGCGGTGTCTTCGTCGTACTTCAACAGGTCTACGATGTCTCCTGCCTGTTCGATGTCTTCAATGTGAGAAAGAATTTCTTCCTGTTTCTCTTCATCCAGCTCACGCATCAGGTCTACGGCATCATCCGTATCCATGTAGTCCACAAAGCGTTTGGCAATGGTTTCCGACGGGAGTATTTCCAGGAATTCTTTACGGACATCCTCATCCATTTCCATCAACACGTCTGCCGCCGTTTCGTTATCCAGTAGGCGGTATACGAAACGTGCTTCCTCAGGACTCAGGTCATTGCATAGTTCGGCAATATCCGCAGGGTGCAGGTCTATAAGGAGTGCTTTGACGTTCTCAGCGTCCTTTTGTTCTATGAGGTTTTTGACATTGTCAATGTATTCTTCGTCCATCTCCATAATCTTTCTCCTCTTTTTTTAATGATAATTTAGCGGGCTAAGCCGTGATAATTTTAGGCGCGGATTACGCGGATTTCACGGATTAAAAGCTACGCGCTCATCCGCACAATCCGCGCCTAAAATCTTTAATTATCATTTCTTGGTTTCATCACTTGTTTCTCTAATCTCTTTCAAGGCCTGTTCAACCCGGTTGGTCAGACTGATAAATTCCTGTACTGATAGTTGTTCTGGTCGTTTGTTAAACAAAACGTCTTCCGTCAGCGGACAATCTTTGCCGAGTATCGGCTTTATCGAATTTCTCAGGGTTTTGCGGCGTTGATTAAAAGTCGTTTTCACTACTTGTTTGAACAGCTTCTCGTCACAACCCAACTCTTTCGTTTCGTTTCGCGTCATACGGATGACCGCACTTTTCACTTTGGGTGGCGGATTGAATACATGCTCGTGTACGGTGAAAAGATATTCTACACGATACCATGCCTGTATCAATATGCTCAGGATGCCATACGTCTTACTGCCCGGTCCGGCGGCAATACGTTCGGCCACTTCTTTCTGTATCATACCGGTACAACAAGGTATCAGTTCTTTGTTATCCAGCATCTTGAAGAATATCTGGCTGGATATATTATAAGGATAGTTTCCTGTCAGTACAAAAGGTTGCCCGTCGAACAGGCGTTGGAGATTCATTTTCAGGAAGTCATCTTCAATGATGTTGTCTTCCAGCGACGGATATTCTTCACGCAGATAGGCTACGGACTCATAATCCAATTCCACCACCTTCACCGGACGTTCTTTTCTCACCAGAAACTGAGTCAATACACCCATGCCCGGACCTACTTCCAGAATGGGTAGGCCGGGACATGCGTCTACCGTATCGGCTATATCCTGTGCCACTTTCAGATCTTTCAGAAAATGCTGGCCGAGAAACTTTTTAGGCTTTACTAATTTCATTTATCAACTAAATCGTTACTTTTGCACCGCAAACGGAGACCGTCCTTTTGGGAAAGTGCTGTATTTGCAGCCCACAAAGGTAATCCTTTTCGACGAAGAATAACGAATTCTGCATGAATAAACTATTAAAAAAGACACTGAAGATCCTTTTACCGGTCGCTTTGGGCGGTTTTATTCTTTATTGGGTGTATCGAGATTTTGATTTTGCACGCGCCAAGGAGGTACTTCTGCATGGAACGAACTGGGGATGGATGCTGTTTTCGTTGTTTTTTGGTGTGATGAGCCATGTTTTCCGTGGCTGGCGTTGGAAACAGACGCTTGCGCCGCTCGGAGCTTATCCAAAGACGAGCGATTGTGTGGATGCTATTTTTGTTTCCTATGCTGCTAATCTTGTTTTACCCCGTGTAGGCGAAGTTTCCCGTTGCGGTATGCTTGCCAAATATGACGATGTTTCTTTTGCCAAATCGCTTGGAACAGTGGTAACGGAACGCTTGATAGATACATTGACCATTCTTTTGATTACCGGGATTACTTTTCTGATGCAGATGCCCGTCTTCCTTCGTTTTTTTGAAGATACAGGTACGAAAGTCCCTTCGCTGGTGCATCTGGTGACATCTCCCTGGTTTTATGTCGTTCTTTTTAGTATCATTGGTGTATTAGTATTACTCTATTTCCTTCTGCGTATGCTTTCTTTCTTCGAGAAAGTGAAAGGAGTGGTGCTGAATGTATGGGAAGGTGTGATGTCATTGAAGAGTGTGAAGAATATACCGCTTTTCCTCCTTTACACGGTGTTGATATGGGTATGTTACTTTTATCACTTTTATATAGCTTTCTATTGCTTCGCTTTTACTGAACATCTCAGCTTTCTGGCGGGTCTGGTGATGTTTGTAGGCGGCACTTTTGCTGTGATTGTCCCTACTCCTAATGGGGCGGGACCGTGGCATTTCGCTGTCATTACAATGATGATGCTATACGGTGTCAATGATACTGATGCGGGAGTTTTTGCCCTGATAGTACATGGTATACAGACATTGTTGGTTATTATATTGGGTATTTATGGCTGGTTACATTTGTCGTTGGTAAATCGTACGAAACAGAATTCATAAGCAGAAAAAAAAGAATGAAAACAAGATAAATAATCTTGTTTATTTGTTGTTCTATTCTTTTGTTGTAACTTTGTAATTAAAGAAATGGAGGCTCGGTATGGAACAGCAACAAAAATTTTATCCGGTAGGAATACAGACTTTCTCAGAAATCATAGGAAAGAATTATTTGTATATTGACAAGACTGAATACGTTTATCGCATGACGCATTCTGCTTCCAAATATATGTTTTTGAGTCGTCCGCGTCGTTTTGGCAAGTCGTTGCTGACCAGTACGCTTCATTGTTATTTTGAGGGGAGGAAAGAATTGTTCAAAGGACTTGCTATCGAAAAGCTGGAGGCGGAATGGAATATGCATCCGGTTCTTCACTTTGACATGAGTACAGCGAAGCACATGGATAAAGAACGGCTGGACAGTGAACTGGAAAGAAAACTTTTGGAATATGAAGAAATATATGGGCGAGGTAAAGGTGATGTTGAAGTTAACCAACGCCTGCAGGGGGTGATACAACGCGCTTTTCAGCAGACCGGCAAGCAAGTTGTTGTCTTGATTGACGAATATGATGCTCCGCTTCTTGATGTAATGCATGAGGATAAGAATCTGCCTATACTTCGCAATGTGATGCGTAACTTCTACAGCCCGCTGAAAGCCTGTGACCCTTATTTGCGCTATGTGTTTCTGACCGGAATCACGAAGTTTTCCCAACTGAGCATCTTCAGTGAACTGAATAATATCAAGAACATCAGTATGGACGAACCTTATGCTGCCATCTGCGGCATTACGGAAAAAGAAATAAAGGAGCAAATGAGCTATGATCTGGATTTGTTGGCGGAAAAAATGCAAATAACGCGTGATGAAGTGCTGGTAAAATTGAAAGAGAACTATGATGGTTATCATTTTACCTGGCCTTCACCAGATATTTACAATCCTTTTAGTCTGTTCAATGCTTTTAACGATGGCAAATTTAACTCCTATTGGTTTGGCAGCGGTACTCCTACTTATTTGATAGAGATGCTGAATAAATTTGGCGTTCTTCCATCTGAAATAGGCGGAATAGAGGCTGTTGCTGCGGAGTTTGATGCTCCCACGGAGCGTATGACCAGTATTACTCCCTTGCTCTATCAAAGCGGCTATATCACAATAAAAGGTTATGACAGTGTTTTCGACATATATACGCTTGATATTCCTAATAAGGAAGTTCGTATTGGATTGATGCGTAATCTGATTCCTTCATATATCACAAATGATACGTTGACTACCACTACTATGGTTGTAGACCTGGCACGTGCTTTATCTCGTGGCGACATGGATGCTGCTTTGCGTTTATTACAGAAATTTCTTTCTACGATTCCTTATTGTGATAATACTGATTATGAAGGGCATTTTCAACAGGTCTTTTTCATCATCTTTAACCTTTTGGGATATTATGTTGATGTAGAAGTACGTACTCCCCGTGGCCGTGTGGATATGGTGATGCGCAGTTGGACGACTCTCTATGTTGTTGAGTTGAAACTTGATAAGAGCGCTGATGCGGCTATGCAGCAGATTGACCTGAAAAATTATCCCGAACGTTTTGCGCTGTGCGGACTTCCGGTAGTGAAGGTGGGGATAAATTTCGACACGAAACGACATACGCTGGCTGATTGGAAGATAGAACCCGTTAAATAATTGTGGGGCTACAATACCTTGTCTACAAGAAGTTAAGAGTTTGCCGACAAGAAGTTAACTCCTTGTCGACAGGAAGTTAACTCCTTGTAATCCTCTGATAATCAGTGCCCGTTTTAGCCTCTGATTTTGCGGTTTTTTATCCTTGTGTGCGTGCCTTGTTCAGTGCTCCTATCAGATATTTCCCTTTGCTGTTCACTATACTCCACTTGGTTGCGTGTATTATTTTCCAGACCTCGTTTCCCAGCCGTCCGTAGTCGGACAACTTCAATATCGCTTTCGTATCATTCGGATCGTTGATATGCAGTCCGTCTAGTGCGAGCAGGAGACATTCCAGGTTGTGGGTATTCTTGTTGTAGGCATATCCCGGAAACTCAATGAAAGAATATTTCCTCCATACCCCGACATCCTCCCCCGGCGGGGGAGTTAGAGGGGGAAGTTCTCTATTTTCGTTTGCTTTGTTTTGTTCTGTTTTGTTTTGTTCGGAATTGTCGGCATTTTCGGTGAAATTGTCTGCATCCTGCATGCAATTTTGAGGGTTTTGCATACCATCGGTCTCTTTATCGACTTTGCCGTCTTTACCGCCTTTATCACTTTCTTCCGTCTTCACCAGCATGTAGGGCAGGGACTCTAAGTCCCTTTTCCTACGTTTGGTTGCTTCGAGCCATACTCTCTGGATCTCTACGGAAGTCAGTATTCCGTGTTCCTTATAGGTTTCTTTGTCGAAGAACCCCTTTTCCATCAGTGTCTCCACAATTCCCTGCATCTCTTCTTTCGCAATTTCCCTTCCCACTTTGTTGGTGAAGAGTGTACACTGTTCTTCATTCCATACCATGTAGTATCCGTTTTCCTTGTATATCTTGCACACTAATTTCATGACTGCCGTTTCCGCTTTCATTCCATACCTGGCTTCTATCAGTTCCATAGCCACTTCTTCGAAGAAGCTCACCTGAGTAGGAAAATAAGGTATGCTATTGTATATCATTGCCATAACTTCATTCTTTAATTGTTAATCATTAATCATTAATTGTCAACTGTCAATTGATCGGTCTCCATTCCAGAAAGTTTTCCAGCTGGAAGCTTCTCCACGCCTGTAGTTCTACATCCCAGTAGATGATGTGCCCTTCTATATGATGTATATCGTATTTTCGACGGAAACATTTTTCGTATGGAAGTAGTGTTGCTTTTACAAACTTGAAGGTTCCGTCCTGTTTGTAGTATGCCACAAGTGCATACCCATACTGCATGTGGCTGATGAGGCTTTCAATTCTGTCGGTCATCCATAGTGCTGCGTCTTCCGTGTAGGCTTTTTCGAGCATGATTCGTATTTTCCATTTCTTTCTGAGTGCTTCATAGATTGAAGCGGGTTTCTTTAGTTTTCTCATTGTGTTTAATTTTAAATTATTAATTCTTAGTTCTTTAGTTGGTGTTTATGTCGGGCATAAAAAAAGAGAAGACATCACTTTGGGGATAAAGCGACATCTTCTCGATTTGCGGGGCTTAATCTTTGCTAAAGTGGGGGCAAAGATATAGTAGATTGTATATAGGGTGTCAATATTTAATTGTTGTCCATTTATTTCTTATCTTTATTCTTGTTTTTACTCTTCTTATCCATCACTTTTTGTAGATGTTCACCTCTCCAGATTTCTCCCAATTCTATTTCTATTGTCTTGGCTGATAGTGGAGTATTGCTGTCGGAGAGAAAAAGTCCCCATTCAGCACCCTTGTCTGCCAATTCGTGAATGGATATGTTTTCTTTTTTACCGAAAAATCCCTTGTCTCTCCAATTGAGCAGTTCTATCATCCCTTCTTTTCGATATTTGGGAAGTATCCCTTTTACCACTCTACCTTTAGGGCGCCCGGGTTTTCTCTTAATCTCTGATACATTGCCTCTTAAAGGTGAATTTTCTGCCTGTTTCAGGCCTTTTTTTCAAGGCTTTTAGCCATCTCTTTTTGTTTCATAATTTCACTTATTTAACGTGATAATAAAATATATATTAAATGTTTGATTTGAAAAACGGGCAAAGGTAAGCGTTTCTTTTGTTTACAGGCAATAGGTGTGATAGAAAAAGTTTTTTGCCAATAAGAAATATGAGGGTAATCTGTTGTATAATAGAGTGATACGTTGTGTTTATAGGGGTGTCCAAAAAACGTTCGTTTAATGGGCACAAAGATAATGGGTATTTTTTGAATGTGCAAAATGTTTAATAAAAATATTTTTATGCTAGGATCTTTTTACTGCTATGTTGCTGATTGTCAGTCTAATGTTTTTATCAATAAATATATTTAATATCCTTTCATTTTTGTCCTTTTTGAATTTCTTATTTTTCTCAAATCTTGACGCCCATTAAACGAACGATTAAAAAATACTTTTTTGAGTTTAATGTCTTCGTTTCTATCTTATTAAGTTAAAAAACTATTTGTTTCGGTTTGAAAGAGAATATGTCTCGTTCAAACCGCGAAGCGCACCCGGAACTATACTGAAATCCTCAATAGTTTTATTGCAAGTGATTGAAAATCAGAAATATTGGTTTGCCGCCCGTACTCGTGATAAGCAAGAGTTTGCTGTCCGAAAATCCCTAGATAAGTTTAAGGCAGAAGAGGGGCTGGATCTTGATTACTATCTTCCCACGCGAACTGTGGTATCTCAGCTGAAGTATCGCCGTAAGCGTACTGAGGTTCCTGTTATTCGAAATTTAATCTTTATCTACGCTACTAAGCAAACTGCCTGTGATCTTTCCAATATTTATGGTGTTCGCCTTTATTATATGAAAGACCTTTTCACTCATTCCATGCTGGTTGTCCCTAATAAACAAATGGAAGACTTTATATTTATTATGGACTTGAATCCCGATGGAGTCAGTTTTGATAGCGAACCCTTTGCTATAGGGAATAAAGTAAAGGTCATCAAAGGGGATTTTAGCGGCATTGAAGGTGAGATTGCCACCGAAGCCAATAAAACATACGTTGTTATCCGTATCAAAGGTGTCTTAGTTGCAAGTATTAAAGTCCCCAAGTCTTATCTGAAGCTAATCAACTAATCCTATCTAAATTCTCCTCCTCCCGGGAGGAGGAGTCCCCGTAGGGGGAGGTGGTAGGTTAATCATATTCTAATCATATACCAAATGAATTCTTTACTTTCTTGTGCTTTTGAGCTTCAACATGTCGCTCATGAGCTGATGTATCTTGGTATGGACGGCGAACCTATCTATTCCGATACTTTTTGTCGGTTGAATAAGGAAGTTCTCGTTAAGTCCAATTCTCTTTTTTCCTCTAAGAGTTCCGATATCGAAGAAGAAGCCAATCTGTGTCTGGCACTTTTGATGGGTTACAATGCTACGATCTACGATTATGGAGATAAAGAGCAGAAGAAGCAATCTGTATTAGACCGCGCTTATAACATTCTGGAACAGCTTCCAGCTTCCTTGCTTAAAGTTCGTTTGTTGACTTACTGTTATGGCGAAATTTATGAAGAGGGTTTGCTTCAAGAAGCTCATTCCATTATGGATCAGTGGGACAAAGGAACTTTAACTTCCGAACAAGCGGAAGTCATGGAAGAATTGAAGAATATTGAAGAGAATCAATATCCTTTTGAGGTACTTGATTAACATACTAATCATTTATAATTTATACTCATCTTGAATATTCTATTTATTCTTCTAACTTTCTTGATATCAGTATGTATAGCTCGGATGTTAATTCCACGTATCTTGCTGATATCTATGCGAAAGAAGCTTTTTGATATACCGGACGCCCGTAAGATACATAAGAAGGCTATTCCTCGTTTAGGTGGAGTTTCTTTCTTTCCTACTGTGCTTTTTACATATTGTTTGGTTTACACTTTCCGTTTGCTTTTAGGCTGTGAGCTTACTTCTCTTTATACTTCTTATTTGTTGCCGGAAATGCTTCTTTTTGCATGTGGAATGACCCTACTTTATCTGACAGGAATAGCGGATGATTTGGTGGGTGTTCGTTATCGTCAAAAATTTGTTATCCAGATATTCTGTGCATGTTTATTCCCGTTGTCCGGACTCTGGATTAATAATTTGTACGGCTTGTTTGGCATTCATGAACTTGCTCCTTATATTGGTATGCCTTTCACGGTTTTTACTGTTGTATTTATCACGAATGCAATTAATCTGATTGATGGCATCGATGGCTTAGCATCCGGATTAAGTAGTGTAGCTCTTCTTATTTTTACTTTCTTATTTATAGAGAAAGGTCTTTGGAGTTATGCTATGTTGGCAGCCGGTACCTTTGGTGTGCTTGTTCCATTCTTTTATTATAATGTTTTTGGTAGTGCAGAACGAGCCAGGAAGATTTTTATGGGAGACACAGGAAGTTTGACTTTGGGATACACTTTGAGTTTTCTTGCTATTAAATATAGCCAGGTAAATCCCAATGTGATGCCATATACAGAAGGTGCATTTGTGATTGCTTTTAGTACTTTGATTATTCCTTCGTTTGATGTAATTCGAGTGATATTGGTTCGAGTGCGTAATGGTAAAAGTCCATTTGAACCTGATAAAAATCATATCCATCATAAATTATTGGCAATTGGACTGAGCCCACGAAAAGCTATGATTAGTTTATTGGGAATGTCGTGTGCTTTCAGTGCGATAAATATATTACTGATGCCATATGTGAATAATACGATAATGTTGATGGTGGATATTGTGGTGTGGATAGGGCTGAATTTATGGTGGGATGGATTACGAAGAAAAAAGAAGAGTTGTATAATAGGTTCATGTAATTTTCCAAAGTAAATTAAGGGTTACTACTGCTTGTATTTCTAATTTGCAAGAAGGATGAAGCTGTTGAATATTTACAAGCTTTCCAGAGTTGGGATTCTAATTATGGGTTTTACATATCTGAAACTAGTAGATACTTACAAATGGTATTTGGTCATAGAAAAAGTATATATTCATGAAAGCTATCTATAGTTGCTCCATTAAAAGGAATTTTATTTATAAAAGTGTATTGACAATATCGACCTATTTGATTAATTTTTTAGTTTTTCCTTATATTTCTCGTGTTTTAGGAGTTGAAAAAGTAGGATTGGTTGGTTTTGTTGATAATACAATAAATTATTTTTTATTGTTTGCCACAATGGGGGCGTCGTTACTTGGGGTACGAGAGATTGCAATAGTAAAAGATGATTTGAAAAAGCGTAGCCGTGTTTTTGCAAATATTCTAGGCTTAAATATATTATTTACATTTACGACTTTGATAATTTATTTAGCATTAATAACAGCTATTCCTAAATTACATCAATATAGTGAGCTTTTTTATATCGGAAGTGCTAAAATTTTGTTTACGGTTCTTTTAGTCGAATGGTTCTTTACGGGTATTGAACATTTTCGATATATTACTATTAGAAGTCTTTTTATTAAGTTGTTATATGTATTAACTGTATTTATATTCATACGAAATCCTGAAGATTATAAGTTGTATTTTGTTATGACTGTTGGAGTTGTTGTATTTAATGCAATAATTAATATTTTTTATGTGAAAGATTTCGTTGTATTTGGATTTCGTGATATGTTCAGTCAGAAATATTTAAAACAGAATTTTTCATTAGGTATTTACTCTATTATGACTTCTATGTATTTGACATTTAATGTTATGTATTTAGGGTTAACTACTGATAATGTGCAAGTAGGTTATTATACAACTGCTTTTAAACTCTACTCTGTTATTTTAGGATTCTTTACAGCTTTTACAAATGTAATGTTGCCACGTATGAGTGCATTGTTGGCTAAAGGAGATGTAGAACACTTTCAGAGATTAGTAAATAAGTCTTTTTCTATAATGTCTGTTTTTAGTATTCCAATGATTGCTTGTAGTATGATTCTTACTCCTCAGATTATTTATGTACTCTCAGGGAGTGGATATGAAGGAGCAATATTACCCATGCGCATTATTATGCCAGCGATGTTGTTTGTTGGAATTGCACAGGTATTAGCTATTCAGGTACTTATGCCGCTGAAAAAGGATAAAATCTTATTATATGCCTCTATATTAGGCGCAATAATTAGCATATTGTTGAATTTAACTTTGGTTTTTAATTTAGGAAGTGTTGGTAGTGCTCTTGTTTTACTTTGTGCAGAGTTTGTTGTGACTATTTTTTATATTAGGTGTTTGATGCAAAAGTATTTTGTTCGTCTTCCTTTTAGATGGCTGCTAAATGGAGTGTTTTGTGCTTTTCCAAGTATATTAATATCTATCTTGTTTGGATATATAATTATAAATCCATTTATATGTGTAGGGGTAGTTATGTCTATAATGGCATTCTATTTAATATTTCTTTATAAAAAAGTTCTACTGAAACAGCTTGATTGCTAAATGGCTATATTGTTTGTATTGCTGTGTTTGTTTAGTTGGACGATTTTTTTATCGTTTGTTTGGGGAGAAATACAATATAAACATGATATTGTATTTTTTTGTACAGGAATAGTTTTAATTGTACTATCTATTTTTCTGGATAAAACAGAACTTCCTGATTATGAACAATATGTTGTGTATTTTCGTATTGCAGGCGATAAGTTGTCTTTAGAACCCACTCTGGTTTTTTTGTCATATTTAATTAGAATATTTTTTAATAATGAAGTTTTTTGGGGATTTGTTCTTTATTTATTGTTTGGAGTTACTGTAAAATTAGTAGCAATTAAACGATTAAGTAATTTATGTTTTTTGTCTTTGTCTTTTTATATTTCCTCATATTGGATATATCATGAAATGATACAAATAAGGGCAGGAGTTGCAAGTGCTTTTTTCTTGATGTCACTTAAACCGCTATATGAAAGAAAATTGAAGTATTTTTTAATTTATGCATTAATAGCTATATCTTTCCATTATTCAGCGATTTTAATTTTACCTCTATGGTTTTTAAATAGTAGTTTGAAAAATAGAGTATTCTATACTCTACTAATCCCAATCTGTATGTTATTATATGTGTTACATTTAGATTTTATTACGTTATTGCGCTATTTGCCAGTTCCTTATATCCAAAATAAAATAGAGACTTATACTATGATAGCCCAGATAGGTTCAGATCGTGGTTTGATAACTGCAGATGAATATAATCCTTTCATAACATGGTATTTATTAAAGGCTGTAATTGCTCTGTTGATGTGGTTTAATATTAAGCGTATTTCTATTCATAATCAATATGCTGTTTTGTTATTGAAAATTTATACAATAGGGATAGTAATATTATGGTGTTTACCTTCAATTCCTGTTGCAGCGACAAGATGTTCTGAATTCTTGTCTATAGTTCAAATTGTTTTGATTCCACTTGTTATATATATTGCGAATCAAAGGCGAGTTCTCTATGTTATTCCTATATTATATGGAATAGCATGGATATATTGGAATACATTTTCATTTTTACATATTTAATTCACAAAATCTTCAATGAAAGATTCTAAAAAAGTTCGTGCTATTGCTTTTTATTTACCTCAGTTCCATCCAACAAAGGAAAATGATGAATGGTGGGGAAAAGGGTTTACAGAATGGACAAATGTGGCTAAAGCGCGTCCATTGTTTAAAGGACATTATCAGCCTCATATACCAGCAGATTTAGGTTTTTATGATTTGCGTTTGTCTGAATCAAGAGAAGCGCAAGCAGAATTGGCAGAAAAATATGGTATTGAGGGGTTTTGTTATTGGCATTATTGGTTTGGTGGCGGTAAGCGTTTGCTGGAACGCCCTTTTACCGAGGTGCTGAGTAGCGGAAAGCCAAATTTTCCATTTTGTCTGGCTTGGGCTAATCATTCTTGGAAGAAAAAATTATGGGATCCGAATGCTACGTTTAAGGATAAACTATTAGTGGAGCAGACATATCCTGGAGATGAGGATATTAAAGCTCATTTTTATACAGTATTGCCAGCTTTTAAGGATAAACGCTATATTACGATAAACGAATGCCCTCTATTTTTGATTTATGCACCGTTGGATTATAAGGAGGTAAGTCATTTTATGGAAATATGGCGTAAATTGGCTGTACAAAATGGCTTAAAAGGTATTTATTTTGTAGGCCAAGGAAATATGGTACATCGTAAGGCTATCTTGGCTTTGGGTTTTAATGCGTTCAATGATGCATCTGTTTTTGGTATTCAAGAGAATAAAAATGACCTATATTTGGTTGCTCGAAAAATTGTAGCTCGTTTGTTTAAATATCCCATTTCTTATCGTTATGCAGACGCAATGAAGTATTGGGTGCATTCAGAGGCTAAATTTGATGATACAATTCCTACTATTATTCCAAATTGGGATCATAGTCCTCGTTCTGGTGCTAAGGGGGTGATTTTGACAGGCGCTACTCCGCAACTCTTTCGAAAACATGTGGAGGAAATTATAAATCTGATAAAAGACAAAAAAGAAGAAGAACGTATTGTGTTTATTAAATCATGGAACGAATGGGGAGAGGGAAACTATTTGGAACCGGATTTACAATATGGAGATGGACATTTAACTGCGTTTAGGAGTGTAATTGAGAGTCTAAAATACTAAAATGATAAAGGTTTTATTGCTTCGAAACGTCTCGCCAACTAACTATGGTGGGATAAAAAAACATTGTATAGAATTGTCTTCTCTATTCAAGGATGATATGGATATATCATTCTTACCTATCAAGGATTTACCTCAAAAGAAGATACCTATTATAGGAAAAACTTTTTTTGTTTTTTCGGCCTTGTATAAGTATTTAAAACAGACTGAATTCGACATTGTGCATATTCATGGGTTTGCTACATTAGATGTTGTACAAAGTTTCTTAATAGCTCATTGGTTGAAGAAAAAAATTGTATATAGTCCCCATTATCATCCGTTCAAGTATTTGCAACGTCCATTTTGGGGTAGATTATATTTTTATGGCTGTTTGCGTTTTCTACTTCGTTTTGCTTCTGCAATCGTGACTATTACTGACAATGATACTGCTTTTTTGACGAAATATCACAAAAGAGTGTATAAGATTCCTCATCAGTTTGAATCTTCAAGAGAGGTATATCGTATGCCTGATACAAAACAGGGAAATATGATATTATTTGTAGGGAGGAATGATAATAATAAAGGAATTTTCTATTTGTACACTCTTGATTCTAAGTACGAGATACATCTTGTAACTAAAGGGGGTGTTAAAAGGAAGGATTTTATTGTGCATAATAACATATCAAGTGGAGAGTTAAGTGCTCTGTATGAAAGGGCGGCTTTAGTGGTAATTCCTTCTCGTTACGAGGCTTTTTCTTATGTAGCTTTAGAAGCTTTTGCTCATGGTACACCTGTTGTTATGTCTGACAGGGTGATGATTGCTGATTATTTGAAAGATTGTAAAGGCTATAATACTTTTAAGTTCGGTGATATAAAAGACTTTTTACAAGCTGTAGAGAAAACTATAGGGCAATCTGTAGATATGGATAAAATATTGCCACAATTTGAAAAGGTAAAGATAAAAGCATCTTATAAGAATGTATATGAGCGTGTAATTAATAAGTAAAGTTATGAAGACCCTATTAAAAACGAATACTTTAGTTTCAATTGTTATTCCTGCATATAATGTAGGGCGATATATAGAAGAATGCATTCTGTCTGTTGTAAATCAAACTTATACTCATATTGAAATATTGGTAGTGAATGACGGTTCTTCTGATAATACTCCTGATGTAATAGATAAACTGGCGATTCAAGACAAACGGATAGTTCCTATCCATCAGCAGAATGCGGGTGTAAGTGCTTCGAGAAATATAGGAATTAAAGCTTCGAAAGGTGAATATTTGATATTTGTAGATGGTGATGACTATATAGCTCCTGACTTTGTGGAATATATGTTGAAACTTGTGAAAATGACAGGTGGAGAGTTATGTTTATCTCTGGATAGTTTTACAAGGACGAGAGAGAAACAAGTACGTCATGAAGTTGTTGAAGTTTTAGATCCAATAAAAGCGACAGCTTTATTATTATCTCCTCGAATAATAGTGGGAAGTTGGAATAAAATATATAAAAAGAGTATACTCTTGGATAATAACTTAGAGTTCTCAACAACTCTTTTTTATGGAGAAGGTCTTTTTTTCTATACAACATTTTCTCAACTATGCACTAAAGTTGGAGTTGGAAACAGAAAGGTCTATTATTATAGGCGTAATAATTATGACTCTGCTACTACTAAATTTAATATTAGAAACCTTATTAATGGTGATCTGGCGATTGAAGAGATTCGTAAGAACTTAAGGATAAATTCTACTATTATCGATAGAATGTTAGATCTACATAAATGTTTGTTTAGTATGGGAGCTGTAGTTAGAATCAAAGCCAACTGTAAAGAAAAGGAATACTCCCAAGAGTATAAGAGGTTTAAAACTTATTTGCACGAGCATGCACCAAAATTTATTTTTAGCCATGATGTTTCTCTTTATCGTAGAGGGCTTTTGCTTGGAGCCTATTTTTGTCCTATTTTAATGGCTTGGTTGGATTTACTAAGACGTAAACGTATTGCATCAGTTAGTGTAGAATAATTTAAGAAATCACTATACTTCAAATGACTGCAAATAGTCCAGAAAAAATATTTCTGTGGAGTGAAGAAATTAATTAAATGAGTACTATATAAAATTAGAAATAGATGAAGGTGGGAATTCTATCCATGCAGAAAGTGATGAATTATGGTTCTTTTCTACAGAGCTTCGCTTTGAAAAAAACAATAGAAGAATTTGGGCATCAGTGTGAATTTATAGATATTGAGCAGGGAAGAATCTTTCCTGAATTAAAGCGAACATTGCTATTCTTCACAAGGAAGGTATTAGAACGCTATTGCAAGTGGGATGTGTTGAGGCGTATTCGTTATACTTATATTTTTCAACAACGCTTTTTGCATGAGTTTTTTGAGATGCTTGGCACAAATATTCATACGATTAATTTTTTTGATGTAGTGGTAATCGGAAGTGATGAGGTGTTTAACTTTGCGCAACGTGTGCCTTGGGGCTATACTTTACAATTATTTGGTAAGGTATCTAATGCAAATAAGGTTATTTCATATGCAGGTTCTTTTGGGCATACTACCATATGGGATATTGAACATTATGGAGTTAAGGAAGAGATAAGTGGTGCTTTGAATTCGATGCGGGCAATCTCTGTACGTGATGCTAATTCTTGTGAGATTGTGGAAAAATTAACCAGAAATGAGCCTCAAATTCATGTTGATCCGGTTTTGATGTTTGATTATTTGCCCTACGTGAAGCCAATCGATAAAAAAGATTATATTATAATATATACTTATCCAAACCGCATAAGAAATAAAAAAGAGATAGATGCGATTAAACGTTTTGCACATAAATATAATAAAAAACTCATATCTATTGGATTCTATTTCTCATGGTGTGATGAAACTATAATTCCTGAACCATTTGAAGTATTAGGGTATATAAAAGAAGCTGATTATGTGGTAACAGATACCTTTCATGGTTCTGTAATGTCTTTGAAATTTAATAAACAATTTGCAGTATTGGTACGTTCTACCAACAAACAGAAAATGATTTCATTATTATCGCAATTTCATTTGACTGATAGAATTGTAGATTGTTCTGATAGTTTGGAGAATAAACTCCTGCTTCATAGTGACTATGAATTTGTAAATAGTGAATTGCAAAAAGAGAGATTGCGCTCTTTAGAATTTCTCAGGCTGAATCTTCAATAATTAGTAAATATATATATGTCACTTCAGTTTTCAGTATTACTTTCTTTATATTATAAAGAAAGTCCAACCGCTTTGTACCAAAGTTTAGTGAGCATATTTAAACAAACATTACTTCCTGATGAGATTGTTTTAGTGAAGGATGGGCCTTTAACTAATGAACTTGAAAATGTGTTGGAGGAATTTTTATGCAAGTTTTCGATTTTAAAGATTGTTTCTTTATCTCAAAATCAAGGACTTGGCAGAGCATTGAATGAAGGATTAAAATATTGTACCTATGATTTGATTGCTCGTATGGATACTGATGATGTGGCAAAACCTGATAGATTTGAAAAACAGTTAATCGTATTTGAAAGGAATTCAAATATTGATGTGTGTAGTGCATGGATTGATGAATTTGAGAGTGATATCTCTAATATTATATCTACTCGAAAAGTACCAGAACGACACTGGGAAATATTTCATTTTGCTCAAAGTAGGTGTCCTGTTAATCATCCAGTAGTTATGTTTAAGAAATCCGCAATAGTGGCAGTTGGTGGTTATAAGCATTTTCCATTATTTGAGGATTATTATTTATGGGTACGATTATTGATGAATGGGGCAAACTTTTATAATATTCAAGAGAGTTTACTTTTTTTTCGTGCTTCTACGGGTATGTTCAAACGGCGTGGTGGCTGGAGATATGCGCTGGATGAAGTGCGATTTCAACGGTGTATACTAAAAATGGGATTCATATCGCAATTACGCTTTGCTATAAATGTTTTGACTCGCTTTCCTATAAGAATTGCACCTAATAGCTTACGAGGTTTTATATACAAAAAATCATTGAGGTAATAATATAGTATCCTGTACTTTTTTACGCTTATTAATTGTAATTTAGACGATAAGGTGATTACATATGAAATTTAAGATATTTGTTTTTTCTTATGAATAAAATAAAATCTAATATAGATGAAGTTGTGATTATTGAACCACAAATACATAGTGATTCTCGTGGCTATTTTTTTGAATCCTTCAATCAAAAAGAATTTGAAGAGAAAGTTTGTAAAACTACGTTTGTGCAAGATAATGAGAGTAAATCTTCTTTCGGTGTACTACGTGGTTTGCATTTCCAGAAGCCACCATTTGCTCAAAGTAAATTAGTGCGTGTTGTGAAAGGGGCTGTATTGGATGTAGCAGTAGATATCAGAACCGGTTCTCCAACTTTCGGTCAGCATGTTTCCATAGAACTTACAGAGGATAATCACCGTCAATTTTTCATTCCTCGTGGTTTTGCTCATGGCTTTAGCGTTTTGAGTGAAGAAGTTATTTTTCAGTATAAATGTGATAATCTTTATGCTCCTCAATATGAAGGCGCTATTGCTTGGGATGATCCGGATTTAGGCATTGACTGGCATATTCCTAAAGATAAAATGCTACTAAGTGAAAAAGACAAAACACACCCTAGGTTAAAAGAGGCGGAATGGTTATTTGATTATTCAGATATGCTTTATTGTGTTCCTGAATAATTGATGATCATGAGAATATAGAAATGCGAATATAATTTATTAGGGAATAATAATGGATATAAATTATAAGATTATTGATACCCAGCGGATCATTGATTATATTACTTCTTTTCCTAAAGGTGTTTCCGTAGAGGAGATCATTCAAAATTCCGGTGCTGACAAGTTACGGGTATATCCCGCTCTTTTTGAATTGGAACAGAGTGGATTCTTGGAAGTACTGAAGAGGGAAGAACTTGGAGCACCAATAATGGTACGTAAGAGAATACATTAACATAAGCGACAGGTAACAGCGGTTATTTTGTTTTAGGCAGCAGCCGGGATTACTCCGTAATAAGGAGTGGTTCCGGTTGTTTTATTTAGTTGTGACATAAAATAAATATAAAACGGATGCTTGCAATTAAAGGAAGCATAGAATACATTAGTAGCTGTATGTATTTGTTGCCGATGGCTATCGGTACTTTTAATAATATGGCAATAAATCTTGCTCGTTCCATTTTTTTTTCGTCCTTTGCTAAAAATGTAGATGTAAGCCGAATGGAGAAAGTTTGTATAAAAGGGTATAAATCCTTTCAAGACATAACACTTGAATTGGGGCAAATTAATATACTTATTGGTTCTAATGGTTCCGGTAAGAGTAATTTCTTGTCGTTTTTTGAGTTCTTGAATAAAATATACGAACAGAAGATGACTGAATATGTAGCGTTGAACGGTGGGGTGGACAAGTTCTTTCATAAAGGGAGCAAAGTAACAGATGTTATTCAGGCAGAAGTGTTTTGGAAAACTAACCGTTATCAAATTCAGTTGAAAGAAGGAGACGGCAGATTTGTGGTGGCTCATGAAAAATTGGGCTATGCTGCTGGAAGTATGATATATTATAATGATATAGCCAACTATACCAATGAAGCAGGCATCAAACAATACAAAGGGCTGAAGCGTGGAGACTATATCAATAACTATCTGACAGAAATAAAGAAATACCATTTCCACGATACCGGTAAGACCTCTCCGTTTACAAAAGAAAGCCATATACAGAATGACCGTTATTATCTGTATGAAAAAGGAGATAATTTGGCTGCTTTCCTCTATGCTATTCAAGAGGAAACTCCGATTGTGTACAATCGTATCGTGAAAGTGATTCAAAGTATCGCTCCTTATTTTTCCGATTTTTATTTTCATCCTACAGCCGCCAATACGTTGCGCTTGCAATGGAGAGATAAGTATAGTTCAATGGTGTATGGACCCACTGACTTTTCGGATGGTACCATTCGCTTTATAGCTCTGGCAACATTGTTTTTGCAACCTACTCCTCCCAAAGTTATCATTATAGATGAACCCGAGTTGGGATTGCATCCCGTGGCTATACAAAAATTGGCAGGTATGATGCATGCCGCAGCTTCAAAAGGTACGCAAATTATTGTGGCTACACAAAGCACCGACTTACTCTGTCATTTTGAACCTGAAGAAGTGATTACAGTTAATCAGGTTGAAGGAGCTACTCAGATGGTTCGTCTCAATAGTGAAGACCTGAATCATTGGTTGGAAGATTATACTTTGGGCGATTTATGGAAGCAGAATATCGTGAAAGGAGGACAACCTGAATGAACAGACTCATTATAGTGTGTGAAGGTGAGACGGAGCAAGAATTTTGCAAGGATGTGCTGGCATTTTATTTTCGAGAAAAGAATATCTATTTAGAATATCCCACAAATAGAGAATGTCTATGATAAAATGAAGTGCTTGTTCTGTCGGATGAAGAATGATATGCCGGAAGAATTAAGAGACCGTTTTATACCTTATATTCAGTTGCACGAGTTTGAAGGACTGCTTTTTAGTGATATTTCTGTATTTAAGAATAATTTTACTTCCAATGAACTGCAATTTGGTGAGTTGGAAGAGGCAGTAAAATCGGCTGATACGCCCGAAGAAATAAATAATGGTCCGGCTACTGCTCCCTCTGTACGTTTGATGAAGGCGATTGCGGGTTACAACAAAGTGGTATATGGGGCTTGCCTTGCTTCGGAGATTGGCTTAGCTTCTATTCGTAGCAAATGTAAGCTGTTTGATGAATGGATTACTCTGTGCTTGTTGTAGATAAATGCCTTACCCATAGTACTTTATGATAAACTCTGAAATAACCGTCCTGGTTATCCAGTTTTCTTTGGCTATTCTTGAATATATCCTCACCTTTGCATCGTTGGCCAACACAAGAATACGTAAAACGAAGTTGAACTAAAATGTAAAAGGAGGAAGATTATGCCTTTATTGTATTATGCGAGACAATCGCAGTTGAAAACGAAAGATGGGGTTAAGCAGTGGCACCTAACATTGAAGAAAGTAGGAAGAGCTGTAAGTTTACAACAGTTGGGAGAGATGGTAGCTGAGAAGTGCTCGGCAACGCCGGGTGATGTACACAACGTAATCAGGAACTTGATGTCGGTGATGCGGATGCAGCTGCTGAATAGCCGTACGGTTCGTTTGGATGGTTTGGGAACATTTACGGTGATTGCGCGGACACGTGGCAAAGGGGTAGATAAAGAGAAGGATGTAAATCCGAATCAGGTAACATCCCTGCACTTCATGTTTACTCCTGAATATACACGTCCGGCGGCATTGGGAACCACGCGTGCATTGTGGCAAGGTGTGGAGTTTGAAAAGTGGACGGGTGGAACTGTTACTGATGGAAATGAAGGTTCCGATGATGGTAACGGAGGAAATGCCGGTGGTGACGGAGGCCTCGATGAGAATCCACTTGGGTAAGTGGAGAATTGAGAGTTGGGGCTGCGCGGTCCATTTATTATTAAAGCACAAAGTAATTAACATGAAAAAAGCGGTTTTGAATAAGATTCTGAAAATTGTAATAGCAGTGGCTTCGGCTATATTAGGAGCTTTGGGAGCTAATGCGATGAATATGCGATAAAAATATCGTGATTATAAAAATGAACGGTGGGAATATGGTTTGAGGGACTATATCTCACCGTTTTTTTCTATATCGGGGTACTATATACACTTGCTATTTCGTCAAAATTAACACTAAAACGTAAAAAAACAGCTTGAATTATAGTCTCTTTTTTGATTTAAAATATTGATAGGTAGTTTGTTGCGCAAATTGTAAATCAAAATACTGAATTCGAAATGTATATTGCCTTTTTTCCCCCTATTTTTGAAGAGCAGATAATTGCTATTATTAATTAATACCTTATTTGTTATATTATTATGGAAACTCAAAAAGAAAGCATTATGGCAGATGTCAAGAAATTAGCACCATTCATCCAGAGGTGGGAGGGTGGCTTCGTAGACGATCCCAACGACTTGGGAGGAGCAACCAACATGGGTGTTACTATAGCAACCTACAAGGTATATCGCAAACGGAAAGGACTTTCCGAACCTACAGTAGACGATTTGAAACATCTATCGAATAATGAGTGGATCGATATCTTGAAGAGCTTGTATTGGGATAAGTGGAAAGCCGATCAGATAAAAAGCCAATCTGTTGCCAATATTTTGGTAGACTGGGTATGGGCTTCAGGAAACTATGGTATCAAGATACCACAAAAACTGCTTGGAGTTACAGCCGACGGTATTGTGGGAAAAAATACCCTTGCCGCTGTCAATAACTATCCTTCACAGCACGAACTCTTTGACAAGATAAGACAGGAACGCTTGGATTACATTGACCGTATCTGCAAGAGCCGCCCGACGAACGAGAAATACAGACGTGGTTGGTGCAACCGTATCAATAACCTCTATTTCGAAGAATAATGATAAGGCGAATTCTTACATATTATGCAGCCTCTCTGGATGAGTACTTGCACCACAAGTTCCAGCAGCCCGAAGGTATGGCAGAGGTGGGAATCATTGGTAGTGGTGCGAGCGAAAAGCCTTGCAAACTGATTGTTTCACTTGTCAATATTGAGCGTGAAACGGCAGGAGGCATCTCGGCAGGCATCAGTCGTAACAGTTCGGACTATATGCGGACGTTTGCGCCGTTATTGCTGAACCTCGACTTGATGCTTGCTGCTGTATATGACGAGAAACGATACGCCGAGTCGCTTTCCGTATTGTACGAATCGTTACTTTTTATTCAGTCGCATCCCTATTTTGAACTGGATGGGCAGAAATATACGGTAGAGATCGTCACACTTTCGGTACAGGACATTAATAATATCTGGACCACGCTGGGCGGACAATATTATCCGTCGGTGATGTGCAAGCTGCGCAGGCTTGCGGTGGATGCGGAGGAAGCCGTCAGCAGTGGTGGTATTGCCCGTGAACCATCGGTCAGCGTAACAAAATAGAAAGGAGAAAAAACAAATGAGCCAATATATAGCCATAGCTGCCATACGTATCGAACACAATTATTACAATCCGCCCGAAAACAGCTTTGTGGGATTAGAGCCGACGTCCGAAACCAAAAAGTTGATGAAACAGCGGGGAGTGATGTTGAGACAAAGTCGTGGAAATGAGTGGCAATGGATCATGGCCGATGATGCATCGGGATTTGCAGATAAGGATGTACTGGAGTTATCTATGATTGTGAAGGACCCTTGTTTTCTGCAACAGATAGAGAGTGACGGATATGACCCCGACAGTTTTTACAAATTCAACGCGGAAAACGGATTGGTGGAAGTGAATGCCGACTTTGTATGGAGAAAGGATACGAACGGGCAGAAGTTGAAAAATGAGTTTTGCCGGATTGTTTTGAAACCGGTAGAAACGGCATCGGAGAAGTTGCGAATGCTCTATATGAAAGTAGAGCAATTGGGAAAAGAAGAGATACGGGAAGAAAACAATGTACAATTCGCAGCCATAAAACAAGAAATAAGGCAGTTGCAGGAAATCTGTTGTCCGAAATTTACTATCCGATTTTGTTCCTGTGCGTATTATTGGGAGTATCTGTGTGTATTCAAGGATGAGAATGATATGCGGGGAAAGGATCTCAGACTGCGAACTCGCGAAAATGTAGTGGCTTTCGGAGCGCCGGAAAAGTATGAGAAAACAAGCTTGGGAACCAATGTCTGGAGACTTGTTTCTACAGGACGGATCAAAGCGAAGGAGCGGTACGACATGCCGATGCAACTTTATATTGGCAGGATGTTGGAAAGCCGGTTCATTTCACCGCCGCAAATAGGGAAATTCCAGTCGGATTCTCCGCATACCCTAAGAGAAGTATGCTATATTAAAGAACAATAATTATAAATTTTAAAACTGATAATTATGGGAAGCATGAAAACTCCCGGCGTTTATATCATAGAGAAGAACGCCTTTCCGAACTCAGTGGTGGAAGCGCCAACCGCTATTCCGGCTTTTATCGGCTATACCAAGCAGGCCGTGAACGGGAATAATGACCTGAAGAATGTGCCGTGGAAAATTTCATCGATGACGGAGTATATACAGTATTTCGGTGAGGGGCCTGACTTGAAGTTCGAGGTAGATATAAAGGATGGCTCACTCTGTATTGAAGGAAAAAACTGTTATACATTATACTACAACATGATGTTGTTTTTTGCTAATGGTGGTAGTACCTGCTACATTGTTTCAGTTGGCAGTTATGAGGATGCTTTGAACAAAAATGCTATGCTCACTGGATTGGAAAAGCTGACCCTTGAGCAGGAAATTACGTTGGTGGTCATACCTGAAGCTGTAAATCTGAATAGTAATGAAGAGTTTAGGGATATACAGCAACAGATGCTTTCTCATTGTGGTGACAGAATGAAAAACCGTTTCGCGCTGCTTGATATTTATCCGAAGGCAGATGAAAATACAAACATAGAAGACCAAGTAACTATCTTTTGTACTAATATCGGTTCCAATTTTTTGTCTTATGGCGCAGCCTATTTCCCTTGGTTGAATACTTCGGTAGTGGGAGATCGGGACTTGACGGGCGATGTGTTTGTATGGACTGATAATATTTATGCTAACCGAAACAAACTCTCCGATATTGATCCTGCTTTTTCCGGTATAGTGACGGCTTTCTGTGAAAGGACAGACGTGTTTGAGCTTGAAAAAGATGCAGTAAAGAAAGTGAATAATCATACTTTTGAATTTGCTGATGTTGTGGCAGGGAATATTGAAAATAAGGAAGGAAAAGTAATTGGTGTAATGACGGTGGATGATATCACTAAAGAGGGGGAAACAGAGGTGATAAGTAAAAGAATAGAGGTTGTTTGGGTTCCTTCCACTGACAATATTGAAAATAAACAAGCCTTCCATCAGGCGTTGTACAACGGTTCATCTGTTTATAAGCAGGCTATAAAAGGTGTGCTGAAAAAATTGAACCAGCTTCCCCCGTCTGCAGCTATGGCAGGAATTTACACTATGGTAGATAATAGTCGCGGTGTATGGAAAGCCCCTGCCAACGTAACGTTGAGCTATGTGGACAGTCTGGTAGAAGACATCGACGACGATCAGCAGGCTGATTTGAATGCCCCTGCTCATGGAAAGGCCGTCAATGTGATACGCCTGTTTCGTGGCGAGGGTATAAAGGTGTGGGGAGCACGTACACTGGATGGAAATTCCTTGGATTGGAGGTATGTGAATGTACGCCGCACCCTGCTATTCCTGGAAGAATCGATAAAGAATGCTGCCCGCGCTTATGTATTTGAGCCGAATGCTGCCGGTACATGGATTAACATGAAGTGCATGATTGAGAATTTTCTGCGTAGTGTGTGGAAACGTGGCGGACTGGCAGGCGCGACTCCTGAAGATGCCTTTGAGGTGCATATAGGCTTGGGCGATACCATGACTGCTGAAGATATATTGGACGGTATCATGCGTATTACAGTTCTCGTGGCTGTTACCCATCCTGCCGAATTCATTGAGATTACATTCCAGCAGCAGGCACAAAAGAGTTGATAACCGATTGTTGAACTTAAATTATAAGAATCATGGGAGAATATAAGACCCCCGGTGTTTACATCAAAGAGAAGAATGCCTTCGGTAATTCCATAGTGGAAGTTGAAACCGCTATTCCGGTCTTTATCGGCCTTACTGGGGCAGCTCAGGATGGAACCTCGTCTCTGCTGAACAAGCCGGTGCGGATTTCATCAATGACGGAGTACAACACGTATTTCGGAGGTGCACCCACACCTCAGTTCATACTCTCTTCTGAAGAGATTAAGGATGATGACGAGGATAAATATTTGTTTTGTTTTCCTGATAATGAAAAGAAAATGGCTTTGAAATGCAAAGCGCCGGAACATATTTATACCTTGTATTATCACATGGTGCTGTTTTTCGCCAATGGCGGCGGAACGTGCTATGTAGTTTCATTGGGTGGATATAACGCTGATTTTTATGAGTCGTATTCGGCTAATAAGGACACTGTGTTTGCCAATATCAAAAAAGAACAGGACATCACAATGGTGGTAGTGCCGGAAGCGGTAAACTCAGCCAACTGTATGAATGTCTATACTGATTTGTTAAAGGAATTGGCCGATAAGCAAAAATATTTTGCTTTGCTGGATGTGCCAATGGGAGCGGGTGCTAAGACAGAGGAAATTTCAGACTCGTTTGGAGCAGGCATAGGTACTACAAACCTGCAATATGCGGCAGCTTATTATCCCTGGCTCGAAACTTCGGTATTATCGGACACTGACATTGATGGAAGGGTGCTGGTCTGGACCTATAATGTAGATACCACTTCAATGACCTTTAGTGGCGATTCAAAGGTGGATGAGTATATCAAAAAGTGCTTTACTATGATAAGCACAGAGAAGGATGCTACCGGTAAGGTATTGAAAGCGGGCGATATTCAACAAGTTAAGACAGATCTTCATAATGCCCTGTTGCAGAATTGGCCGCAATACAAATTGCTGGCGAAGAAAGTGAAAGACTATTTGAACCTGTTGCCTCCCTCGGCTGTAATGGCCGGTGTCTATACGATGATAGATAATACACGCGGTGTGTGGAAAGCTCCCGCCAATGTATCCGTTAGCTACGTGAACAAGCCCGCTGTCCCTGTTACGGACAAAGACCAGGAGATACTGAACATGCCGATGACCGGAAAAGCTATCAATGCCGTCCGCGCTTTCCCCGGCGAAGGTATCAAGGTATGGGGTGCCCGTACATTGGACGGCAATTCGCAAGACTGGCGTTACATCAACGTTCGTCGCACGATGATTTTTCTGGAACAATCGGTTAAGAATGCCGCTCGTGCCTATGTATTCGAACCGAACGATGCCAATACATGGATCAACATGAAGTGCATGATTGAGAATTTCCTGCGCAGTGTGTGGAAACGTGGTGGACTTGCGGGTTCAACACCTGAAGAAGCTTACGAAGTGCATGTCGGTCTGGGTGATACCATGACAAATGATGATATACTGGAAGGAACTATGCGCATCACGGTATTGGTAGCTGTTACTCGTCCGGCAGAGTTTATCGAAATCACTTTCCAACAGCAGGCGCAGAAGAGCTGAGAATAATTAAAAATTAACAATTAAAAATTAGAATATTATGGCAGATAATGGATCAGCACAGAGTCAGGACACTAAGATGTGGCCGTTACCGAGTTTTCATTTCAAAGTGACATTGGGAAGTGTGGGTGAAATATCTTTCAGTGAAGTGTCGGGGCTTGAAACCGAATTCGAGGAAATCACCTATCGCGCCGGTGACAGCAATGATTTCACAAAATTGAAGATGCCCGGGCTGAAGAAAGTGAGTGACATCACTTTGAAAAAAGGTATATTCGTTTCTGATTCCCAACTATGGAAATGGATTGGTAATGTGAACATGAATATCATCCAACGCGAAAACGTAACTATCAGTTTGCTGGATGAGTCACATTCAGCCGTAAAAACCTGGTCGTTGACAAATGCCTGGCCGAAGAAGATTACGGTGGAAGGCTTCAAGGCCGATGGTAACTCAGTAGCTATGGAAACATTGATTCTGGCACACGAAGGAATACAGATTAGTGAATGATTTTTATAGATTATGATTGAGAACCTTGCATGGAAATTTCTGCCACCCTATGAGTTTTACTTTCGGGTGTGTTTTATGGAGAGACTTGTCTCACTGTTTTACGCCTCGTTTACGGAAGTCAGCGGTTTAGGGTGGAACTATGAAAAACAGACACAGACGGGAGCGGAGAATACTGCCCAAGAATTGCCTAAAGCAATCAAATATGGCAAAATAACTTTGAAATCACCGCTTGTGCCTTTGGCTGCACCGTTTGAAATCTGGGTGAATGACTGTTGTAACAGTTTGAACATGAAAAATGCCAAAGATCAGATTATTGCCCTGGATATGGTCATTACACTACAAAGTCAGGCCAATGTTCCGGTTGCAGCTTGGCTGTGTTCGCACTGTTATCCGATAGGATGTTCACTCAGTGGATTGGATGCCGCAAGAAGTGGACTTGCAATGGAAACTGTCACTCTGAATTGTAATCGGTTAGAACGTAAACTGTAGAAATTATGCCTGTTGTTATAAAAGAAATGCATATCAGGACGGTTGTAGAAAAACGAATCGTCACGGAGGTGGAAGTTTCGGAAGAGCTTATCCGAAAGATTGAAAATCGCGTAAGGGACAGGTTGGATGCAGAAGATAGCATCCGACCCGGTTCCCGGCAGTGGCAGAGAAAGAAAAATGAGCGTTAGTAATGCATAAAGAAAAAGTGAAATGGGACAGATGACCATCACAGCCTATACGGACGAGAATTTCAGTAGCGAATATAAATCTGCGCTGGAACTTCCCATCAATCCCGATAAGGTGAAGTTCACGAAAGGGATCCAATATGCGGAGGACAAGCAGTTAGGGAGCTTGAACGGGTCGAACGTATATGCACGTTACCGTCCGGAGACTCTTTACTTTGAGTGCCTGCTCGATATGACCAATGCCTTGGATGATGATCGTGAGAAGAAACCCGTCCACGATGTGGTGAACGATCTGGAACAACGCCTCTATTGCTATAATAGTGAAGGGCATCGTCCATCGTTCGTCAAGGTGCAGTACGGTGACATTCTTTTTTTCGGGCAACTCAAGACGCTCGAAACGGAATATACTTTGTTCGACTTGGATGGTATACCTCTCCGCGCTGAATTGAAAGTGACACTGACGGGCTATTGCAGTCAGAAAGAAGAAAATAAAAGATTCCCGAAACGTTCGCCCGATGTGTCTCGGATGGTCACGCTGAAGGAAGGGCAAACACTGGCAGCCCTATGTAATGAAGTTTATGGTGACCCGCTCCTTGTGGGCGAAGTTGCTCGATTTAATAACCTGAACGGTTACAGGAACGTACCCAGCGGTACCAAGATCCTGTTGCCGATGTTAAAAAAATAATTAAAATTATGGCTGAATCGCCTTCTGTACACAAAGACCGCGTACTAGCTTGTTCCGTTTATTGTAACGGGAGCAAACTGAAAGATGAGTACGCTTTGGTTTCCGCTATGGTGCATCAGGAACTGAACCGCATTGGCAAAGCAACATTGAAGTTTAATGCCGGAAATATGGACAAGCAGACTTTTGACGAGAGTGATGCCGACCTTTTCAAGCCGGGCAATATTATCCGTCTGGATGCAGGCGATATTGACAAGGAAGATACGCTATTCGATGGTGTGATTATTGGGTTACGCATCATCACCGATAGGGATTTTCGTTCCTATATGTTGGTGGAGTGTCGTGATTATGCCTATTCCGCGACGCAAGGACGTAAGAATCGTATTTTTGAGAAGAAGAAGGACTGTGACATCATTAAGGAAGTATTGTTGGCTTACGGTAGTGTGGAAGTAGACTCCACACCCTATCAGCACCCCACGCTGGTACAGTATTATTGTTCCGATTGGGACTTTGCCCTTTCGCGTGCCGATGCCAACGGCCTGTTCATCTTTACTGATGGTAGTAAGATTAAGGTGAAGAAACCCGATGTGAGTGCGTCGCCTGTACTGACTGTAACTTATGGTGTCGACTTGACTGCTTTTGACCTTGAACTGTCCGCTGATGACCAGTTTACGCAGTATGAAGCGATGTCTTGGGATCCCGCTACACAGAAAGCTGTGAAAGTGTCCGCTAGTTCCCCCTCGCTCAATAAGCAAGGGGACTTGCAGCCAAAGAACATTGCCACAGGCGATAGCTTTTTGTTGCAAACTGATGCTCCTACAGACGAGAAAGCGTTGAAGCAATGGGCGGATGGCATGGCATTGAAAGCTGGATTGGCACGTTATCAAGGATCATGCAGCTTTTACGGTTCCGCCAAGGTAGTGCCCGGCTGCATCATCGAACTGAAAGGCTTGGGCAAACGATTCAACGGCAATCTGTTTGTCGGCTCAGTGACGCATACTATCGAGAACAACGAATGGATGACCGAAGCGGGTGCAGGCGTTTCATCCCTGAACATTACTGATGAAACGGATGTGGTATCGCCTTCCGCTTCCGGTTTTCTGCCCGGGTTGCAGGGACTTCATGCGGCAGTGGTAAGGAAACTGGACGGCGATCCGCTGAAAGAATACCGTATTCAGATAGAATTGCCATGGATGGATGGAAAGAACAAGCTGCTTTGGGCAAGGCTCTCCACTATGTACGCCACAAATGCGTCAGGTAACTTCTTCCTGCCCGAACCGGATGATGAAGTGGTGGTGGGCTTTATGAATGAAGACCCCGGGCATCCCATCATATTGGGCGGGGTGTATGGTGAAAAGCACAAACCGCCTTATGAATACGAGGCAAAGAATAATACGAAAGCCATCGTTACCCGTGAGAAGATGCGAATAGAATTCAATGAGGAAAAGAAGGTGATAACGATTTCTACTCCCGGAAAAAACACGGTGGAAATCAGCGATGATGACAAGCATATCAAGTTGACCGACCAGAATAAGAACGAAATTGTGATGAACAGTAGCGGTATTTCCCTCTCGTCGGCAAAAGATATCACACTGAAAGCGAAAGGCGCCATCACAATAGAGGCCACTTCAAAAATCAACGCCACCGCCAAGCAGGATGTCAGCCTGGAAGGACTGAACGTGAAAATGGAGGCTAAAGTGAGTGCAACTGTTAAAGGCAACGCCAAGGCGGAACTTTCAGCTTCGGGCCAAACTACTGTTAAAGGTGCAATGGTCATGATAAACTAATGGACAATTAGGAAATGGATTTTTAATTTATAACTTTTAATTTGAAAATTATGCCTCCAGCAGCAAGAATAACTGATATGCACACCTGCCCCATGCAAACCCCGGCGTTTCCCTCGCCGATACCGCATGTGGGCGGACCGATAGTCGGTCCAAGTGTGCAGAATGTTTTGATAGGGAAAATACCAGCGGCCGTCGTAGGTGACATGTGCGTCTGCGTGGGACCGCCGGATACAATAATAAAAGGTTCATCCACTGTAATGATAGGTGGCAAACCTGCAGCTCGTATGGGTGACAGCACCGCACATGGTGGCACGATAGTCGCCGGATGTCCAACAGTGATGATAGGAGGATGAAGAGTATGAGCGAAAAGAATAATATATTGGACAATGATGGCTTTCTGGGAAAAGGTTGGAACTTTCCGCCCACGCTGACAGAAAACGGTGTAAAGATGGTGTCTTATGAGGAGGATATCCAGCAAAGCTTGTATGTTCTGTTGAGTACGTCGCCCAGCGAACGGGTGAACCGCTATGACTATGGTTGTCCACTCCGTAAGTATGCTTTTGAGGTGATGGATACGGAAATGGTAACGCAGATGCGGAATGACATCACAAGGGCGGTTATGCTTTTTGAACCGCGTATCACGCTGGAGGAAGTTTCTTTTGAAAAAAAGGAGGAGGAAGGAGTACTGTTGATAAAACTGGTATATACCATTGTTAGGACGAACAATCGGAGTAATATGGTTTATCCGTTCTATTTGAATGAAGGGACAGGTATAAACAACATAGATATGTGAGAAGACTTAGGAAAGGGACTTCGGCAAACTGAATATAAACAATTAAAATTTGAGCAACATGTATGCAGTTAGACAGCATAAAGAATATATTAGTAGGATACTTCGTTTTGCTAAAAAGGATGATGCTCAACGATTGGCTTTTTTGAATAATAATTCTAATGCCTTAACACGAATAAAATTAAGCAATTGTACCCAACGTAGTATTAAGAATACATCACTCACTAATGCAAATGAACTGATTCAAAGAACTGAAAAAAAATCTTTGTTTCAATTAGGAGTAAAGGTACCATTTGAAGATAAAATAATAACAACTCAAAATTGTAAAAATAAACAATTAAATAAAGCATTAATTCAACGGATAGTTCGAATAGGTAAGAAGAAAATAAAAGGAACAGGTTATTTAAGACAATTATTAAAAGCTCTAAATTGGCCTATAAATAAAAAAAGTGTTCTTTTTCAAGAACTTGAAGCATTGGCTTTAGGGAAAAATATTACTGTATTTAAAACTTGGGATGAGGCATTCAAATATTTGTCTGAACCAAAAATTCTTGTTAAATGTAACGATGTCATAAGCATTATCAAGAATACTACAGATCTTTTAATTTGGTTAGGAAGTTATCCCTCGTCTCATTTTCCGTTAATTTCATACGCAACTTCTGATATATTAAATAACGCATTGGTTTCATTAGAAAAGCAAATGCAGAGTTACCTGTATATTGGTAAACAAAGAGTCTGGAATGCTGTATATATAGCGTCCCAGACTTCATATGATTCTTCACGTGATAAAGAGTGGGGTGAGTTAGAATTAGTTGAACGAGAAGACTTAGCAGGGAAGAAAGATGAAATTCCTGGTAGATATAGAAGGAAAATTCCTGCAGAGATGTATCTGAGTATGATAGAAAGTCTAAAAAAATCTCTAAGTGGATATAACCTAGTTGGTGTACATGCTACTACGATGGAAAGAATGGCTTCCTTAGTTAAAAATGGAGTTGATGTATCACAGATAAATACAGAAAATGGTTCAGGAAAAGGGAAAGGATTTTATATTATTCCAGGGACAAATTTAGACCGAATTACAAAAGAGGCAAAAGTGTGGGGCAGTCATGTAGTAGCTGTTTATCTTCCTGAAGAAGCAATTGTTAAGGTTGCACAAGATGGAGAAAATGTTGATACATTAGAACTCGGAAATGAAACAAAAGGAAAGTTTTATTATTCTTTTGGTAAGCTGGAAGCTGTAATTCCTCCCTCGTTATGTGCTGATGTTAGGATAGTTGTGGATCCCTCAGATATTAGTATGGGTAATACCGAATACGAAGCCGAAATGTACAATAATGAGTTCGGCTTTTTAAATACTGAGGCCTCTTTGTAGCATTGAATGTCCGCCTTGGCGGATTTGTAATTTGATAGCCATGAGTATTAGGTATTGCAATCCACAATAACGTAATGAAAATGAACAATGTGGGATTGCAAATCCGATTGAATGCGAAGATTAAACGAAGAAAAGTCAGAAAGTTTATGTGTGGGTATTGATGAGTAATCATTTTCATACGATTGTGAGAGCAGGTGAGGATAAATAAGTTATCTGTATAGTTAGATAATGTGGGAGATGAGTGGTTACTGGAGGTGATGGTGACATGATATATAGGCTAAATGTGAGTTGGAGTAAATGGAAACCAATCTGATCGGGTCTTACTGTATAGTTTAAAGAGGATAAGGTGATGATAAAAAGAATGACATACGAGCTGAAAGGTACGTTCTGCACATACTTTGAAACAGATTATGTACGGCTGGACGACTTTCCTACATTGGAAAGCGATTGGGGCAGGCTATTGCACCACTTGACCAAGGCAGACGCTCTCTTACGCTATGGTGACGGAGAAGAAGACACATTGCGCTCCATGTTGGAGAATCATGTGCTGACCGTACTTTGCGATATCGCCCGCAAGAAGCTGTCGAACTATGGTAACAGCTTTGCCAATGTTCAAGGTACAGCAATGCAGGCTGCCTATGTTCAGAAATTACGGCAGGATATCAACCGATGGATAGCTCGGTTGGATAACTACTTATATAGTACTTGGCAGACAGGGAACAACAACAGCCCAGCCGCTGAAACCGCCCGCTGGTTGAAAGAACGTCTGGAACAGTCATTGTCTGCCGATGAACTAGATGGAAACAATAACTATTACCGGATGCTTCGCACCGTGACCGCTATTCAGGAGAATGTCGATTACTATCTGAATCAAATAAAGGACAGTGGCGATATGAATCCGGCACTGTCCCTTCTCATTGTCTATCTGAAAAACTATGGAAGCATTGCTGAGGCTTTCAACCGCCGCCTTGCTACGTTGCCTGAACTCTATCGTAAGGACATTCTGCATGCCGTACCACAGGATGCGGTACAAGACAGCGTCTACGTCATTATCACACCTACAGAAGGTATCGGAGGTTTTACCTTGCCTAAGGATGAGCCATTTCCCGCTGGCCAAAATACCACAGGAGAAGAACTTATTTATCGGACTGAAAAAAAAGAATATATCAGCCCCATGCAGTGTGTGGAAGCGGATGCACTGTACGGTTTTTCCAATCCTTCTTATGGAGGAGCTTTGGAACTCTATAAACAAACTATACAACTTCAAGATACAACCGATGCTCAAACCCTTTTCGTACATGGTGAAGAATTACGCATAGGCTGGCAAGTGGAGTCCCCTATGCTTGTGTTGAACGAAGGAGAACGGAATATCAGTATCTATTTCCATCTTACAGCCGATAGTTCTATACCCAACAATACAAAAGGTTTTGTTCTACAACTGAGCGGAGCGGAAGGCTGGATGGAGCAAACTAGCGAGTGCTATATCGAATCCGATCGATTATGTTTCAGCTTCAGCTTGCCATACAATGTAGTTGCTCCTGCATCCTGTATGGAAGAAGTACATGGCACAACAACAGAATATCCTGTCATCCGTATCTTGACAGATAATGCGAACTGTCCTTACAAGTGGGCACAACAACTCATTTTCGATAGCGTGGAAATAAAGACGGAAGTGAACGGTATTCGCAACTTCAGCTTCTATAATGATCAGGGTGAAGTAGACACTACGCAGCCCTTCCATCCCTTCGGTATACAGGCAGAGTGTGGCGTCTGTTTTCTCTTCGGTAACGAAGAAATGAGTCTGAAAAACTTGCAGGAAGTCCGTTTGAAAGGCATGTGGAAGAAACTGCCCGAAACTGAAGAAGGATTCAACAAGATGTATAAGGAATACGGAACAGATGCGGACGCATTCAAAGTTTCCACCGAATATCAGAAAGGTGGCAGGTGGAAAAAATGCGGTGATGAGCAAAAGCTATTTAGCTTTAATGAAAACGGAGATCTGAATTCTGCCGAGATAGTATTTAGCTTTACGATGCAGCCACAATCCATTTCCAGCGATGAAACTGCCGCTCCCTACGAATACAGTCGTGACAAAGACGGTTTCTTCCGTATCACCTTGGAGTCCCCTTCCATCGGCTTTGGCACAAAAGCCTACCGCACCTTGTTTTCTGAAACGATGGTACACAACAGTGGTTGTAAGGAAAAGAAACGTAAAGACTTACCTTCCGAACCGGTTATCCCTGTGATGGCGGATGTAGAACTTTCTTATATCGCTACGGAAGAGACGACTTTAAGTGATATGGAACGTTCGTTCATTCGATTAAGTCGTATTACGGCACTATCCCGGCAGGAACCATTCCCCATTACTAAAGGAGAGAAGCAACCGTTTCTGCCTTCTGTCCCGGCTGAAAATCTGTTGTATTTCGGTTTACTTCACGCACTAGGAGAGCAGAACCTGCGGTTGTACTTCGATATGGTATTGCCTCAGGAAAAGATCCCATTCTATGACCCGCAACCGGGTAGGCAGGTAACTTTGGCATGGGAATATTGGAACGGAAACGAATGGCATTCCATTGCCATAGAATCCGTCCTTGCCGAAGAAACGTTAGGACTGACGCAAAGCGGATTTATAGAAATCAATCTGCCGGAGAAAATAAGCGGTAGCCATATGGATAAACAAGGTAGGGCATGGATACGTGCCGCCGTGACAGGCGATTTGTCTTCCTGCCTTGCTGTACGAGGTATCCGGACAAACTGTATTCGTCTCATTTCCCAAAATGGAGATGGTACTTCGTTGCCTGCCGGAACAATACAAGGTATAAAGGAACCGGATGAACGGATTGAAAGTGTCACCCAGCCCTTGAGTGGCTTCGGAGGCAAGCCTGCCGAAACAGCAACTGGGGTGGCTGTGCGACAAACTTCACGCATCAGTAACCGTCACCGTGCCCTCATGATAAAGGACTACGAGCATCTTGTACTGGAATTTTTTCCCGAAGTGGATAAGATACAGTGCATTCCCATTCCGCAGAATAAAGGAGCATCGAAAATATGCCTGGTGGTATTCAGCCGTGCGGAAGACAGCCGTTATTTCCTCTCTCCGGCATGGAAACTGGCGGAAATACAGCAGCTTGTCCGGCAATATGCATCTCCGTTTGCTTCTTTGCGTGTAATTAATCCCGTTTACGAACGTGTGAATGTTCACTGCAAAGCAATCCTGTGGAACAGCGTGCCGGATAAAGGCAAGGCAGTCCGGCAACTTGTTGTTTTGGCACAGAACTATATCGCACCGTGGTATCGGAAAGAAGAAATTCCAATGCTTAGGCAACGTTACTCCTACAAGGAACTTCATGCCCGAATGGTGAATCATGAGGATCTGATGCGGCTGGTCACGTTGGAAGTGAACGGTAAGAGTTTGTCGCGTATAGATGTCGATACCGTGGACTTCACTTTCGAAGGCAAGCACCCTTGGAGTGTATTGCTTCCGGTAATAAAAATAGAACTTCTTTCTCCCTACGACGGCATAGAGAAAGCTGAAATCGGGAGTAACTTCATAATAGGATAGTGGTTTATGGAAAAGAATAATAACAGGCGGAACCGAAGTGTGCTGAAAAGCTATTTTCAGAAAGGTGCTATACCCACAGAACAACAGTTTGCTGAACTGATAGATTCCGTGTCGAACATTGTGGAGGATGGGCAGGTGATGAGAACCCCCAGTGGATGGGCGTTTTTCCCTGGACAAGCCGGTCACTTGGATATCGGGCTTTACACGGAAGAACCTCTCACAGAAGTGGATATACCCGCATGGACTCTCGCTGTCACACCCGAAAAGAAGCTGACTGTAAGGAATGCGAAGGGAGAAGCGGTGATGGAAGCGTTGCAAGACAAATCGATAGTATTGTATGGTAGTCTGAAGGTGGAAGACGAAATTACCGCAACGGCTTACCAGACGGCAGGCGGAGGGGGAATCACACCCAGCGGTGAAGGCTATCTGACTGTCCCTGCCGACAAACAGTGGCATGATTTGCCAATCGATGTGTCGCGCGAAGGTTTCGGTTGCCGTGTATACTCTGTATATGCCTCTTTTCGTGAACAGGGTACGGGGCTTTGCCAACTGACACGTGTTACTGCGCTTTGGCTTAACTTTATGCAACAGCGAATTGAATCACCCCAGAAGCACTGGTGGGGATGGACGGGCAGCGTCCGCTTCCGTTGGCAGATGCGGGAAAAGAATATATACCTGCAAATACGTACCAAAAAGCAACTCCCATCCGGTGAGATACATTGCCGAGTGGTGGAAATGTATAAAGGATAAGCTGATGGGAAAAGGTAATAATGGACCCTATATCAGGCAGTTGGCGGAAAACGAAAATCTGTACTCATACCTGCAAAGGCAGACACTTGAAGAAGTGCACCGCCTCTCAGGAAAGGTATGGACGGATTTCAACGCTCATGATCCCGGGGTGACCCTGGCGGATATCGCCAACTATGCGTTGACAGAAATGGACTACAAGCTCGGTTTCGGTACGATGGATTACCTGACCGGGGAAGATGGAATCTTCGAACCTGAACGTTTCGGACTCTTTCCGCCCGAAAAGGTGTATACCACTGCCCCTGTTACACTGGAGGATTATCGAAGACTGTTCTTCGCCCGCATTCCGGAACTGGAAAACGTATGGGTGGAATGTAATGCGGCAACCGGTGGCTACACTGTCAAGATTGCTCTTTCTCCCTTTGAAGAAGAGGATAACGGAAAAACGGTGGTAAAGCAGGTTGCGAAGATTTACAACAGCCACCGTAACCTGTGCGAATATCTCGACAAGGTAATCATCGTGAGGTCTGCAGAACTGGAATTTCATGCAGAATTTGAGATAGAGCCGGGCAAAGATGCGTCTATTGTGTTGGCTAGGCTCTACGGAACCATCTTGCATTATCTTTCCGGCGGAGTGTATATCTGTGCGCCGGAAGAGCTGGAAACCTCCGGCTTGTCACCCGAAGAGTGGTTGGAGGGGGCGGAAGGCATTGTGCGTGTGGTAATTCCTATGCAAAAGAACACCGAATATGAGTTATATAAGAAACTTTGTCAGGTGGAAGGCATCCGGTCGTTCAGCACTTGCTACCTGATGAAGGATGGAAAGCCACAGACCGATTTCTCCGAAGGGCTCAGCTTGAAAATTCCATGTATGGAGAAAGAACTGAAAGTACGTATCCGTCAGGGGCGCTCTGTTATGGGAGTCGATATGGAAAAGTTCACAAGATATCTGAAAACCTTTTATTATGCTCAGAAGCGTATCAGCACGAATGAAAGCGACGTAAAAGGAATTGGTTGGGGAAATATGGTAGGAACGTACCGCAACATTTTCACCTATTCCCCCATAGCCGGAGAGTTCCCCGCATGTTACCGTCTCTCACTCGGACAGGAAACTCATGCTTCCTTTGAGGCATACTTGAAACTGTATGATCGGACAATACAACAAGGATTGGAGGAAGTGAAAGAACTTCCGAACGTGCTTTCCATTGAAGAGAAAGACATGGGGCGTCATTCTTCCTTTCGGAATATCTATGCACTGAAAAGTCGTTATCTGGATTTTCTTGATCACCTGTACGGAGTAGAGAGCCAGCCCGAATGGTTGGAAGAGTCAAACTGTTATGGTGAAATGGAGAGTGAGACGATTGGGCGGCGAATGTCATTCTTGCGTCATGTTGCCTATCTGATAAAAAATAGAGCAAAGGCGCGGGATATTACGATGTCGGAGGGAGAGCATAACGCTCCCATAGTGAAGGAGTGGTTTTGCAGGTTGTTGGGCATTAACGGGAACGAGGAACATACCGTGGGCAATGTTCTTCCCGGGCATAATCTACAACTGATAGAGAAGAAACCCGACCGTCCCCTGGCGGACCGACTGGATGCTCTGCTTATTGATGAACGTATACTGGAACCGGAGCACGTGACGGCCGTAACTTATGAGCAACTGGCAACGGATGAGGAAGGAAAGCGTAAAGAATATAGCCAGTTAAGAGCGGAACTGCCGATATTCAACCGGAACAGGATAAGCGGCGACTTATTCCGCCACGGCATTTCTCTTGGTAACTACCGGATTGTAGAAGCTAAAAAGGGTGAGTATCTGTTGGTGGTCCACAATAAGGAGAAAGGCGGATGGACCAATCTTGGACGTACCGATAACAAAAAGAGGTTGAATACGCTGGCGAACATCCTGCGGAGATATTTACTGGAATTGAACCGGGAGTGTGAAACGGTTTACGTATTGGAACCGGTATTGGTGAGAAAAACGGAACCTTTCCGGCTACTGATTGTGCTTCCTATGTGGATGCTTCGTTTCCACTCGCCGCACTTCAGGGAGATGTGCAGGGAATTATTGCGCTCTATTATTCCCGCCCACCTGGCAGGCCGGATATACTGGATGGATGAGATAAGTATGCAAGGTTTTGAACATTGTTACAAATTATTAATGAGGGCTTTGACCAACAATGACTTGGCGGATTACAGCGCCCAATTGCTGGAAGTCATATACGAGTTGCTGGGCAAAGCCGTGGAAATACAGATATTAGATGATACGAATTGAACATATATCGTTTGAGTTCGCTGCTGCGGACGAACGGTTCGTACACGACTTGTATGCGGACTGGGATGGCTTTTGCCGTAACTATTTTGAAAAAACTGTGGATGAATGCCTTTCTCCTTTGGATAAAGACAAGGTGTTGCATGAAATAGAACTGTTGGAATTGGATTTGGGGAGTATCCCCGAGGAAAACTTCTACTGTGAGTTTCCCCGGCGCCTCAAAGCGGAACTGCTGAAAGTGTTGCCTTCATGGAGCATACCGACGGAGAGCGAACGGAAAAAGACGGATGCTTCACGCCTGGAAAATCTACTGTTCTATCTGGAACATGGTTATCAGAAGGTGGAATGGGACAATAGTGCTTTTAACCTGACGGAAGAATTGGATTGGGCCGTTTTGCAACAGGCGCTTCATGCAGAGGGTGTAGTATCTCTCTGTATGAGAAAAGATCACGCTTTGTGTCGTTTGCTATGGCAGACAAACGATGACAATACTCTTATCCGACTCTATACCGACTTACTTTCCATGTCATCGTTTGGCTTGTACGAGAAACGTCGTTTCCTTGCAATACTTCTGGAGATGAAACCCGGTATACCCGTGCGTTTTATTCACGAGGATAATGATGACAACAGGCTGCAAAATATGGCGGAACTACTCGATACGCTGTCTGTCCGTCGGATAATGGAAACAGAAACGGAAGAACATGCCGAAGTCGATCTGCCCCCATACTGGCATTATTTGTATGAATGACTTATCAATTATTATCCCTTTAACGGGATTGCTATCTTTGGGGGTAAAGGAGATTTTATCCGCCATCTGCACCATCGGTTGCTCACATTCATCCGTAAGCGAAACTACTCTTTCTATCTCTCCAAAATGGAACTGACAGTCAACTTCCTGCTTGAAGTTTTCGGACCTGATTATTATAGGGATGTATTAAATGCTATCTATGACCTCCAACCGCACTATGCAGACGGTTCACCTGTGTATGACGGATATTTAAACCGGGAATTGTATCGTATCTTTTTACAACTTTCTCTACTTCGTCTGCCGATGGCGGGAGAAAGTCCGAAAGAGAATCTGGATTCCGGGTGGAAGCAAACGGCATATCCTACAGATATGGAAATGGTGGCAGAATATCTAAATGATACGCAGAAAAATATGGCGGACAAACGAAGCTTATTTAGGCTACTGATAAAGGAAAAGCCGGAAATACTGATGGATTGGTTACAATCGGAGGCCGCCAAAGACAACGCTCTACTTAGTATTATAGCTAATATGCTTGATACTGATCTTCTCAACCGTCTGCTTTCTTCCGTTTCTTTCATGGCGATGGAAGTGGTTGACCAGGTAAGAACCTATCTACTGAACCATATATCGAAAACAGAATGTCTGAAAGGGATTTCTGAAACTCAGTTTAACTTTATTTTTTGCAAAGCAGTGTTGCTTTGGATAGAAAAGGAACACTGCGGTCTTTCGGAGTCGGAACGTATCGAACAACTTCTACATCAGTTCTATCAGGAGTTTTCAAGTGGTAGTAATGAGTCTTCTATCAAAATATTATCTGAAAAATTGTACTTGTCGGAAGATGTTTGGAAGCAAGATGCAGGAAATGGTAAAATACGTGTCGACATTCTGAAACTTCGACAGATATTAGCAGACAAGAGTATACCGGAACTTGTAAAACGTAGAATGACGGCATTGTTCTTGGAACAATCCATAGAAAATGAAGAGAATGCCATATGGCTGTTACACGAGCATGAAGTATTGGAGTATACACTTACTTTAATAAGTCAGCCGGTTTTAGAAGAAATTATCAGGCGGTCGGTTGTGCGGATGAACGGTATATCTCATATTGCGGAATTGTTATCCCTGTTTGATTGGCTGGTAACTAACGAACAGGCCCTCTCAGCATATTTGAAGGATAGGACATTCGGACTGAAGGTACAGATGATTTTATGGCTGGCAAAAGTTTCCCAATCGTCAATGAAGATGGAGGGCACTGCGAGAGAAATTCTTTATTTACTTCTTATGACATTGTTTGGCAAGGAAAATATACCGATTGTCATTAAACTGGTATTTCAAGGAAGCATTAGGGAGACAGAAACCAGGAATGAGGAATATGATGATATGGAAGCAGTACTGGACCTGCTGATGACTATCGAGGCAGGTAACGGGAATCCTGCAAAAGTAAGGTTTGAGGAATGGGTACGGCAAACTCAAAAAGACTCCGACATCCTTCCCATACTGTTGGAAAACCGCTGGAACGCTGGAAATGGCTTTACCGATTGGCTGGAAGACGCTACCATCTTTACAGATGATAAGCGTGAGTTGTTACAGAGAATGGTTGTCGAAAAAGTACATGAATGGGTGGGGCTGCTACGTAGGCAACCCGAAGAAAGCAAGGCTGTAATATTTGTTGCAACCTATTTGTCAGCGCCTCTTCTTCTGCAAAGCGTGGCACAAGCGGACTTCCGTCAAGCAGCGGTATTGTCGGAAACGATTGAATGGTTGCAATGCAAAGCTGATGGGATTCCATTCCTTACCGGAAATGACAGGCTTTTTTCAACGGCTCTTTCAGAAGCATTGCTGTTCTTTATGCAAGATAGAGATACATTAGGTGGAAGATCCTTAACGGAAAAAGAGGTGGTAAAAAAGTTCTTGGCTCATTTGTATTTTGTCTATACCGGGAAGACTGATTTCCAAAGCGATGCGGAATGGACGAATTTATCGGTCAATCTGGCTGTTGACTTGGAAATGGAAGCATGGCAAGATGTACGGGAGGACGAGTTTGCTGATGTATTGTTACAAAAGAATATAAGCAATACCATATTCAGTCATCATATTGTTTCCGTTCTGGAAAAGTATCCGGAGAAATTTTTGGCATGGCTGGAGAAGGATGCTGATCTGGTTTTAATAAAACGGATTGTCGATGTATCGGATATAACCATACTGAAACAATTGAGTCTGTTTTTGTCTGCCGTTGCAGGATTTGAATATCCTGATGATTTCAGGCAGTTGACAAGCTGGCTCAGCCGATTCGCTAATGATCGGGTATTTGCTTCAGATATAACCAGAATATTGCTGTTATGGGTAAGGGAAACAAATTGGAAAAAACAAACGCCGGAACAAATGGAAGATTATTTCATTTCCCGCCTGTTCGGTAAAAACGTAGCCCGATTACCGATAGAGTGGATTGCAGATGATACTTTGCCGGAAAGTGTACGAAAAAGAATGCTCTACAACCATATCTTCTTCCGACCGAAAGAACTGTTGGCCTACATTCGTCAGTCTGTGGTACGGAATACATTGCATACAGATAAATGGTTGGAATGGATGAGTACCGGAGAATGGCTGCGGCTGGTTGCAAGTCTGTCTCTTTCGCAAGCAGAACTGTTGCAGCAAGTTATGGATTACATATTGATAAGTTATCCGGTTCAAAAGGAACATTTAGAGACTGCTCTGGTAACCTATATCATTGAAAATCCTTCGGAAGAATGGGCGTACAATAGCAGGGAAGAGAATATTCGCTCATTTGTGAAATCACTTCCTATCCTGCAAGAAAAAACAGAAAATGAACTTAAAGACATAGTGAATATGATAAGTGAAAAATTAATGCCGAAAGAGGACAAGAATTGGTTAACCGGCGAACCGGTGTCTGATTCTAAAATATTCTTTGTTAATAATGCAGGTCTCTGTCTGCTGTCTGCATGGTTTCTCCGATTGCTGAGTATGCTCGATTATCTGAACGAGGCAAGGAAGGATATCAAAGATACGAAATCAAGAATTCGTGCCATGTTCTTGTTACAATACCTCACTTGTCAAGAAGAAAAGGAATACCGGGAAACAGAATTGGTGTTCAATCGTCTGCTTGTTGGGTTGCCGATGCATATCCCGTTGCCAAAACGGCTGGAACTGACTGCCGAGGAAAAACAAATCGCTGATAGCTTACTGTCGGCAGTAAAAGCGCATTGGTCCAAGATGAACGGAACATCGTTGAAAGGATTTCTGCAAAGCTTTGTTACCCGTACAGGTCGCTTGGAGGAACAGGACGAAAAATGGCTACTTACCGTGGACGACAAGACGCATGACATTCTACTCGCTTCCGTTCCCTGGGGATTCCGGCAGATACGTTTACCGTGGCTGAAGAAATACATACAAGTAAAATGGCACGATAAGCAGGAATTCTGATATTAAATATTAAATAAAGAAATCGTATGGAAGCAGAGAAAGTACATCAGGAAAAAGTAGCACGTACCATACAGCAAAAGCAGGATGGCGGCGGTGCATTACAATTTGTTGATAACCGTATGGTGAACACACTTTTGCAACGTGTTGGCTTAGAGGATGAAGAAGGATTTCAGATGAAAACTGCCCAGTTACAGTCTGACGAGGAAGAAGATACCTTGCAGGGTAAATTTGAACCTACTGTTCAGCGTGTGGAAGATGATGCAGAGGGCGTGCAAATGAAATCGGATACTGTATGCCAACAGAAACCGAATAATACCGGTTTGCCTGATAATCTGAAAGCTGGGGTCGAAAGTCTTTCGGGGTTTTCAATGGATGATGTAAAAGTACATTATAATTCTTCACAGCCTGCCACTGTCCAGGCACTAGCTTATACGCAAGGAACGGACATCCATGTGGCACCCGGCCAAGAGATGCATCTGCCCCATGAGGCATGGCATGTAGCCCAACAGCTGGCAGGACGTGTTGAACCTACTACGGAAGTGGGTGGTATGCCGGTCAACGACAATATAGATTTAGAACATGAGGCGGACGTAATGGGTGCCAGAGCGAATAGCTTGTAAAAGAATAGTCTATGAATGAATTTATCGGATGGTTCAATCAAGTTTTGACTATTTCTATTCAGCTTTATTTCCAACAGGAGTGTGAATACTCCTCGCTGGAAGAAGTAAAACCACCTGTAAACGGATGGTTGGAAAAGGTGACTGGCGTTCCCGACTTGACATTTGACGAACGGATGGTGGTCATGTTGGCGTTGATGCCGCATGTCTGTCCGCAGATACTGGACATCTTTTTTGTACAAAACAAGAACTTCGACCGGCAATATACGGAATTCGGTGGTTGGAAAGGCTTGTCACATGGAGGTTTTCTGCCAACTGGTGAGACTGCCTCTTTTATTCTTGCCGGAGAAGATACGGAAAAACGGAAAGGGGTGATCCGGTTCTTCCAGAAGGATCACTGGTTCTACACAAAGAATATCCTCCGTCTGGAAGGCGCCGGAGAAGGTGAACCCTTTCTCAGTGGGCAATTGCGTGTATCGGAAGAATTCTTAAGCCGTGTCTTGCTGGACAAGGAATATAAACCTGATTATAACATCGGCTTTCCCGCCAAACGCATTACCACGCAGTTGGAATGGGAAGATATGGTACTGGACTATCAGGTAGCTACCGAATTGGAAGAAATCAATGTATGGATTTCCTCTGGTAAGACTGTCATGGAGGATTGGGGACTGTCCCGTCTTCTGAAAGCTGGATACCGTTCGCTGTTTTATGGACCTCCGGGTACGGGAAAAACATTGGCTGCGACTCTTTTGGGCAAGAAGAATGAGATGGACGTGTACCGGATAGACTTGTCCATGATTGTATCCAAGTATATCGGCGAAACGGAAAAGAACTTGGCAAAGGTATTCGACCTTGCCGAGAACCGGAACTGGATTCTGTTTTTTGATGAAGCGGATGCTTTGTTTGGCAAACGTACATCCACCAATACATCCAATGACCGACATGCTAACCAGGAAGTGGCTTACCTGTTGCAACGGATTGAAGATTTTCCCGGCATGGTCATTCTGGCGACAAACCTACGCTCGAACATAGACGAGGCATTCTCCCGCCGTTTCCAGTCGGTGGTTTATTTTCCGATGCCGACGGAGGAACAACGGGCTGAGTTATGGCGGAACATGCTTCCTGGGAAATGGTTGGGAAAGGATGCGGAAGAATTGATAACTATGGCGGCGGAAACGGAGTTGTCCGGTGGGGCTATTACGAATGTGGTGAGGCGGTGTGCATTGCGCATGATCCAGTCAAAGAAGAAACTGCTGGATAAAGTAATGTTGAAAGAGGCATTGCAGAAAGAAAAAATAAAAAGTTGAATGTAAGTATGCTTTTTGATAGATTTAATTCGTACAGTATTTATTGCATGATTTAAGAATAAAAATGTATATTTGCGAAAACTAACTTTTAAACGTTATGAGTACAATTTTGCAATTAGCTCCACAGAATGTGTGGAAGCATTTTTATTCGCTGACTCAAATTCCCCGTCCGTCTGGACACATGGAGAAAATAACAGAGTTCCTTGTAAACTTTGGAAAAGGCTTGGGCTTGGAATCATTTGTCGATGAAATAGGCAATGTTATCATTCGTAAGGCAGCTACTCCGGGTATGGAAAACCGCAAAGGCGTCATTCTTCAGGCACACATGGATATGGTGCCTCAGAAGAACAATGATACTGTTCACGATTTTACAAAAGATCCTATTGAAACCTATATCGATGGTGATTGGGTAAAAGCTAAAGGTACAACGCTGGGAGCTGATAATGGTCTGGGTGTTGCTGCTATCATGGCAGTGCTGGAAGATAATAGCTTGAAGCACGGTCCGCTGGAGGCTTTGATTACGAAGGATGAAGAAACAGGCATGTATGGTGCTTTCGGTTTGAAACCGGGGACACTGAAGGGGGAAATTTTGCTGAATCTTGACTCGGAAGATGAAGGCGAACTTTATATCGGTTGTGCCGGAGGTATTGACCTGACGGCTACACTGGAATATAAGGAAGAAGCGCCCGCTGCTGATTCTGTGGCCCGTAAGATTACCTTGAAAGGTTTGCGTGGCGGACATTCCGGTCTGGAAATAAATCAGGGACGTGGTAATGCCAATAAACTTTTGGCTCGCGTGGCACATGATGTGCTGATTGAATTTGATTCTCAGCTGGCAAGTTTCGAAGGTGGAAATATGCGTAATGCCATTCCTCGCGAAGCGTGTGCTGTATTGGTGTTCAATCCGGAAGATACGGAAGGGCTGGAAGACTATATTAAAGAATATGAGGCGCAAATCAACGCGGAATATGCTCCAATTGAAAGTGGCATTACTTTGACGATAGAGCCGGTTGAACTTCCTGCAGCTATTGTACCTGCTGAAATTCAGGACAATATGATTAATGTGCTGATGGCTTGTCAGGATGGCGTGATGCGCATGATTCCTACAGTGCCCGATACCGTGGAAACTTCATCTAATCTGGCAATTGTTATCATTGGTGGTGGTAAAGCGGAAGTACGTATTCTGGCACGCAGTTCTTGCGATACGATGAAAGAATTCCTGGCAGACAGTTTGACGGCTTGTTTTGCCATGGCAGGTATGAAGGTAGAACTAAGTGGAGGATATTCCGGCTGGCAGCCTAATGTGGATTCTCCGATTTTGCATGCTATGAAGCTGTCGTATAAACAACAGTTTGGAGTAGAACCTGCTGTAAAAGTAATCCATGCAGGTTTGGAATGTGGTATTATTGGTGCCAATTGTCCGGGATTGGATATGATTTCCTTCGGACCTACACTGCGTTCTCCGCATTCACCGGATGAACGTGCATTAATTCCTACAGTTCCTAAATTTTACGATTTTCTGGTAGCAACACTGGAACAAACACCTGAAAAGTAGAGAAATATCTATAGATTTTAAAAGCGGGGAGAATGTTTTTTTGAACATTCTCCCCGCTTTTTTTATTTGATATTTTTATTAAAAAAAATGCCGTTACTTTATAGGTAACGGCACAAAATATGGTGCAAACATAAGTGTTTTTCCATAAATGTGCAAATAAAGCTGTTCTTTTTTCTATAATTCTTAAAAAAAAGAGTAATTGTATTCAAAAAACATTCAATTATGAAACAAAAATTATTATTGGAGATGCTATCCTCTACTATTCTGGAACTTCGTGCCAATGGTCAGTGGGGCACTGCACATGTATACCGGAGCGCACGGAATTCTTTCTCTGCATTTAATGATGATAAGGATGTACCGTTCTGCAAATTGAATCCGAACCTTTTGAAACGCTTCGAAATTTATTTGCGCCAGCGAAGATGTAGTTGGAATACGGTATCTACTTATATGAAGGTGCTCCGGGCGGTTTATAACCGGGCAGTAGATAATGGTTATGCCTTGTACATACCAAGGCTTTTCAGGCACGTACATACAAGTGTATGTGCTGATCAGAGAAGATCTTTAGATGCTTCTGATATTGGAAATTTACTTTATGAAACAGAGAAAGTACCTATTAATGGTACTTTACCTTTAGACGTACAAAAAACAAAGATACTATTTGCGCTTATGTTTTTGCTGCGGGGAATCCCATTTGTTGATCTGGTGTATTTACGTAAAACGGATATCCAGGATAATATTCTGAAATACCGTCGTCGGAAAACCGGTCGATCATTGACAGTGGCGTTGACACCTGAGGCTATGAGATTGATTCGAATGGTAGCTAATACAGATAAAAATTCTCCTTACCTATTCTCTTTCCTATCCAGTCCTGAAGGCACAGAAACGGCCTATCATGAATATCAATCGGCATTGAGGGCTTTCAACTATAAATTGTCTGTGTTGAAGAAATGGATGGGAAGTCATGCTCATCTAAGTACGTATACTATTCGCCATACGTGGGCGACAATGGCTTATCATTGTGAAATACATCCGGGCATCATTTCAGAAGCGATGGGACATTCATCTATCAAGGTTACGGAAACTTATTTGAAGCCTTTTCAAAATCAAAGGATAGATCAAGCTAATCAAGAAGTTATCTCCTTTGTGAAAGGGTATGCTGCTGTCTTCTAAAGAGTGGGGCGGATTTTATAGAATTTCATTATAAAACGCTGATATTTGACTATTGTAGAAATGCAAATAATCAGCTAATTTCCTGGGATATTTTCTCCGGCGGTTTTTTTTGTTTCCTTTCTTTTAGCTTATGTGTTGCGGGTATATTTTTGATTGTCAGTGTGATATCATTATTTTTTTTGATGAGTTTCATTGAAGCCTCTTCTTTTTCACTCCATTCTATGTATTTTTTTCTTATAAATCAGTTTGATCGGTAATTTCTCCCATGTTTCGACATATTATTTGACTAATAAAAGACTTTTCCTGGAGCTTTTTCATACTTTTTCTCTTTTTATTCAACAACTCCGTTACCTATAAAGTAACGGTATATAATGAGATGAGGATTATTGATCAGACTATTATTATTCTTTATTTTTTTAAATTTATAAATTTAAAGTTTTTTATTATGAACAAAAAATTTCTAAGTGCAATCCTGTTCGGGGCTTTAATGGTTGGCTCTGCGGGGACATTTACGTCTTGTAAGGATTACGATGATGACATTGACAGTCTGCAAAAACAGATTGATGCAACCAATGTGACGTTAGGAGAATTACAAGCGTTGATAAAGTCGGGAGCCGTTATTACGTCTGTAAGTAGCACAAATGATGGAATTTCTATTGTGTTGAGCGATGGAAAGTCATACAAATTGACCAATGGTAAAGATGGTGCAAATGGTACAGATGGTAAAGACGGTGTTGACGGTAAGAATGCTGTGGCATGGACTATTGGTGCTGATGGCTATTGGTATGAAGATGGCGTAAAGACAGAATATAAAGCTATCGGTGTTGACGGTAAAGACGGTGCTGACGGCAAGGATGGCATTAACGGTGAAGACGGCAAGGATGGTGTTGACGGCGAAGATGGCAAGGATGGCGTCAACGGCGAAGATGGTAAAGATGGCGAGGATGGTAAAGATGGTATTGACGGCAAAGACGGTAAATACTATTATCCTAACATTGAAACCGGATGCTTTGATATTTATCAAGATGGCGAACTGGTTGAAGCTACTCAGATTAGCTGGAAAGCTGCGGGAGTCAGTGCCGTATTGAGTGGAAACACACTGACTTTGTCAGGAGTAGATGGTGATGCGCAAACAGCAGTGATCTATGTTGGTAAACAGCTGGGATCTGTGGCATTCATACCAGAAGTAATGAGTTTAGAAGTTGCTTATCCTACTACAACTAATCCTTTCTATCATTTAGCAACTTATTGGGACGAAAATAAATATAATACTACTACAAAGCAACTGATAGCTCAAACTAATTGGGATAAATCGAATGTTGTAGCCATGCTCTATCGTTTGAATCCTGATGATGCTTATGTGAAAGATGCAATTGCAAGTTTTGTGAATCGTGGTGTTACTACACGTGCGGTTGCCAGTGATAAGGCTGATTTATTGAATATAACTGGTGAACCGACATTTGCTAATGGAGTTGCTGCAGTGAATGCTACTATTAATGCATCAAAGCAAAGCAGTGGCAAAAATGATATTGCAGCTATGCAAGTGTGGGTAGGGCAAAATGCGGTAACTTCCGACTATATCCATGTGAAATCAACTGCTATTAATGTATTGTTGGTAGATAGTATGGCTACGAAGGGCGGAACTCTGACAGAATTTTATTCTCGTACAAAGAGTTTTAAGGGTACCGGTGAAAATGATGCTTTTGTTAAGGATCTCGTTCCTTTGAATGCAACTGCTAATCTTTCATTCAAATTTGATGGTGAGATTGATTTGAAAGACTATGTAGGTCTTTACTCTTCAACTAAAGATATAAATAAGTTCTTGACCGACCTTGGTTTTTATGGCATGAGCTACGTATTCAGCCTTCCTGCCGAGTATAAATCAGATGATACGCAGAAGACAAATCAGCAATGGTATGTTGAACTGAATAATGGTGTTGTTAAAGCTAATGCAACAAACCTTGAGAATGGTTTGACACCAGCTATCGGACGTACTCCGGTTGTTCGTGTGGATGCTTATATGACCTCTAATACAGGTGCCCGTAAATTGGTTGCTTCTTCTTATATTAAACTATCAATTACAGCAAATGATCCCGGACCAGGTAAAGATGCAGATCCTATTACTGCAGATATCAGTTCTACTAAACAGTATGAATATCATGCTCTGAAATCTGGTACAATGAGTACTGTAGCCGGAGAAATGGATTGGAGAGCAGTTAATAATGTGCTTTACGGTAAAACAGGCTTAACTTCACAAACTTTCTGGAACTACTATGGTGGTGACGCTAATACGTATGAGGTGAAAGTGACGACGAAAGAGCAGAATACTGGTCGTGAGATTCCTGTTGTTAGCGGCTATGGTCTGATGGGTGATGTCTGGGCTTATAGCGGTTACGGTTTTGATTTCCAGGTTCTGCTGAATCAAGGTGATACTCAGACTTCTAATATCAAGATTGGTGTATACAATGGAATCAATACAGAAAATCGCTATATGGATGTAAATGGTTTGGGTGCTGAATATATTGTTACCCTTACTATCAAGTCTGATAACGTTAAGGCGAAGGGCGATATCGTTCTTACACAAAAGATTTATGTGAAAGAAGATTGCAAGAGCTTCGATTATAATCCGTTGTATTATGTAGCATCTTATCAGGGTTACGATAACTGTGTAATTGTTAAGGGACAATTGAAGTCTACTTGGGAGATGTCTTCTAATGTAAGTGAACACTTCAAGATGATCGATAACAAGAATATCTTCCAGTATTATAATACAATCAACAATGTAACTGGTCTCAACTTTGCTTGGGCTACAGGTACTACTGGCGTGACTTATGATGCTAATGCACAGGAAGTGAAATTGAACGCTGAAATGACTAAACCGTATGAAGTGAAGAATATGACTTATAGAACCACATTGGCTAACGGTGAATATTGTGATTTCAACTATAACATCGTATTCCAGAATCCGTTTGTTGCTGGTACTTCAAATGCTGTTTCTGTAAATGATGGCATTGGTAAAAATACTGTTGAGACTATGCCGCAGGTTAACGTTAAAGATAATGATGGTGCTGCTATCTATTCTTACAATGCTACATCAAAGACATTGGTTCTGTCATCGAAGGCAACCGATACTTATAAGGTGGCTGTACCGACCGTGGTTTATAGCTTCAAGAATGATGATGCATATAAGAATGTAGTTAGTCAGATGGGTACTAAAGCTACTTTGAGTGTTGATCCTTCTACTGGTGTTGTTACTTGGGAAAACTTGGGTACAACTTTGCAAGGTACTCACAAGTTGACTGTAATAGCTACTGTTACATTTGAAAACCTGTCTATAGTAGCATGCAATATTCCGGTTAATTTGATTGGTAAATAATCAAAGTTAATAGAATTGATACAACTACTCTGTGAAGACTAGTCCTTTTTTTCACCATCGTGAAAAGTAAAATGTTGTTGTGTGAGGCTGTTTCCAGTGGGAAGCGGCCTCACTCTTTTTCTGCCATCTTGTCTCCTGCCTTGTCATTCGTTTCATTTCCTGCCATTCTTGCTTATTTTCTTCTTGTCTAATCTTCTTATTTTTGATGTAGATCAAGAAATATGTTATAAAACATGCTTTTATGTAATATATCGCTCGAAGTTTCGAACAAAGGTATTATTTTTGTGTTATAAAACATGATTTCAATAGGATAACAAGATTTTTAAGGAGGATAACAAAATGAAAATGTTAAAGAAAATTTTTAAGCACATCAGCGAAGCTGATAAGCACGTTTGGGGTTACTCTACAATTTATTAACCCCCTTTTTATGAGTGTGTATTTGATTTTTAGGTATTAGTTTAATTTTTAAGGTTATGAAAAAAAAGATTTTTAAAACATGGAGAAACATTCTCGCCGAAGTAGGTCGGAATGAGATGTTGATGATGGGTTATACCCTGAAGAAGTAAAAAAGCATTTGAACTAAACTTTATGAAGCGAGGAGTACGTCTTGAAAACGTATTTCTCGCTTCTTTTTATATCCCTTTGAAAGCTTTTTTATATAAAAAACAGCTTTTGTTTAAACTTTATTCCCTTTCTTTGTTGTTAGTACAAAGACTAACAGAATAGTATCCATGGAAAAAATTCAAAGAATTTGTAGTTTGGTGTTGCTGGCAGCGTTTTGGGGCTGTGTGCCTGTGCTGCATGCGCAGTCGTTTGATAAGTTGTGGAAGCAAGTGGAGCAAGCACAGGAAAAGAGTTTGCCGCAAACTGTGATTAAACTGACGGATGAGATATTCCGGAAGGGGGAACGCGAAAAGAATACCCCGCAGATGCTTAAAGCCTATATGTGCCGGAGTACGTATCAGAATATACTGACGCCCGATAGTTTCTATGTCAATCTGAAAGGATTGGAACAATGGGCGTTGCATGAGCAAAATCCGGTCAGCCGTGCAGTGTTGAATTCACTGGTAGCGAGTATCTATGCCAATTATGCAGATAATAACCGCTGGGAATTGCGGAATCGTACTTCGCTTAATCTGGGAGAGACGGCTCTACCAGCGGATATCCGCGAATGGAGTGCCAATTTGTTTGTGAATCAGGTAATAAAATATACCGGTGAAGCCTTGAAAGACTCTACTGAGTTACTGAAGACATCTTCACGTACTTATATTCCTTTTGTGATTTTAGGAGATGCAAGTGAATACTACCATCATGAAATGTATCATTTGCTGGCATCACGTGCTATCGATGCTTTACAGAAAGTCTCGTGGTTTGATACGGATTCTTTGGTGAAGAAAGACATTATGGGCATTTATGGGCAGATGATAAATACCTATCGGAAAATGCCTGATCGGGAAGATGCTGCCGTACTGACTATGCTGGATTATATGGCTTGGCGTAACCGTGAAGGAGATGTCTTGCTTCGTCCCCGTGCTGTAAAAGAAGGTGAGAGCGAAGCACCGAACCAATATCTACGTGCATTAGACCGTATCATTAAAGACTATGGTAAACGTGATGTATGTGCAGAGGCGTATCTGGCTAAGGCCTGTTATTACCGCAATATGCGTAAATACCCGGAAGCATTGCAAACCTGTGATGAGGCTATTAGTCTTTACCCTGACTACAAACGCATATCCGCATTGCGTGAACTGAAAGAAAGCATATTGCAACCTCAACTTAACCTGACTGCAAGCAAGGCTACTTACCCCGGTGACTCTTTGAAATTGAGAGTGACCCACCGTAATCTGGATGGATTTACAGTGAACCTGTTTCATACTACTTTATTGAAAGAGGAAACTGATATGCCACAGATCAATACCTCTTTTTATAAGAAATATGCCCGTAAAGTGAAGGTAGAACACTTCTCTTTGTTGCGCCCGGATAATTACCAGTCGGCAGATAGTACATACAGCATGCTGATGCCCGGCGAACCAGGTGTTTATGTTATGCAGATTGTACCTGATGACAAGAAAGGCAAAACTTCTGAAAACTATCTCTATCTTACTCGCTTCAAGGTGTTGACCTTACCTTTATCGAATAAGGATTTTGAGGTTGTAGCTTTGGATGCTGAGACTGGAAAGCCTATTGCAGATGCTCAGATTACTTTCTATTCCAGTTACGGAACAAAGAACAATGAGGTGCTGGAGCAGAAAACTACAGATGCTTCGGGCAAAGTGGTAATGCCGTGGGTTAAGCAATTCCGTGCATTGAGTGCTACGAAAGGCACTGATACAGCAATGCCATTGCAGCGTATTTATAATAGCTCTAATGGAGTCTGGAATGGCACAGATGAAGAGTTTGATGAAGTGAAGATTTTAACGGACCGTTCCATATATCGTCCGGGACAGACTATCTATATAAAAGGTATAGCTTATGCCCAAGAGGGAGATACCGCCAAGGTTCTTCCAAATGAAACTTATACGGTGGAGCTCTCGGATGTGAATGGTAATGATATTGGAGAGAAAAAAGTCCGTACCAATGAATTTGGTTCGTTTACCACAGAGTTTATACTGCCTGCTGCCTGCCTGAATGGATCTTACACGATTGAAGTTGAGGAAACTGATGGCCGGGCATTTATACAAGTGGAAGAATATAAGCGTCCTACATTCGATATAGTTTTTGATCCTCAGAAGGATTCCTATCAAGTAGGAGACAGCGTACAGGTGAAAGGTACGGCGAGTTCCTTTAATGGTGTGCCTTTGCAAGGGTTGGAACTGAGCTATACCGTAACCCGTAGTCTGTTTTCGTGGTGGAGATCTTATGGGCAGAGTTCCACTTCACTGGCTTCCGGCACAGTGACGATAGGAGATGACGGAATGTTCTCTATTCCTGTCCGCCTGCAAGGTGTGAAAGGAGAGAATGCCGGTTTTTATACTTATCAGATAGAAGCCTCTGTAACCAACCAGGCCGGTGAAACACAAAGTAGTGTGACCACGCTGTCAGCAGGCAACCGTTCGCTTGTTTTGTCTGTCGAAACGGAAGAGCGCATTTGTAAGGATGACAGTATCCGCCTGACATTCGTGGCGCGGAACCTGAATATGCAACCCGTTGCCGTGAAGGGTGATTATCGCCTGGTACAAACTGTAGATGGAAAACAGGAAGTCCGTTTCAGCGGACAGTTTACCTCGAATGTGGAAGTATTGTTGCCGGAATGGAAGAATTTGCCTTCAGGTGCTTACGAACTACAATTAGCAGCCAAGGACGATCAGGGTAGGGATGTTGATTACAAGCAAAATATCGTACTCTTCTCCTATGACGACAATCGCCCTCCGGTAGATTCACCTGTTTGGTTCTATGCACGCAATGCGGAGTTTGATGCCGGACACCCTGCTCAATTCTGTTTGGGGACTTCTTATAAGGATGCTTATGTCATGCTGGATGTATTCAGCGGTAAAAAGCGTTTAAGCAGTACGGTTTTTCAATTATCTGACTCTATTGTTCGTTTTGATGTTCCTTATAAAGAGGAGTATGGAGACGGGATAGAGTACCTGTTTGCTTTTGTCAAGGGTGGTGAATTCTATTCTGAAAAGGTCAACTTGCAAAAGCGTATGCCGGATAAAGCACTGACAATGAAATGGGATGTATTCCGTGATAAGTTGCGTCCCGGACAAGAAGAGGAGTGGCGTCTGACGATAAAGACACCGCAAGGTACACCGGCTGATGCTGAGATGCTTGCTACTATGTACGATGCTTCTTTGGATAAGCTGTATCCCAATCGTCAGAATTTTAATGTGAACTATCCCCGTTTCAATCCTCAGATATATTGGTCTTATGGATATACAGGTGGAGCCTTCTATTCTTGTCATTTCTCGATGAAGGAGTGGACAATTCCAGCATTTATCTACGATACTTTTTATTCGGAAGAAGACATAAATGAAGCAATGATAATCGGATATCGTTCTGTGAAGAGAACGGATGTAACAGGAAGCGTACAGGTGAGGGGCATAGCATCTCCGCAGACAAAAATGATGGCTATGGCGGATAATGCTTCTGCTGATCTGACAAATATGTTGGCCGGAAAAGCGGCAGGTCTAATGTTTGAAGAAGAAATGTCGCAGGAAATTGGACAGACGGCTGATGATGTAGAGTCGGGCAATACCCCCGAACTACGTACAAACTTCGCTGAAACGGCGTTCTTCTATCCGCAACTGCGCACCAATGAACAAGGTGAGATTTCCTTCTCCTTTACGATGCCACAAAGTCTGACGCGTTGGAATTTCCGCGGATATTCCCATACAAAGGGAATGTTGACCGGTCAGTTGGATGCTTCTGCTGTTACGGCGAAGGACTTCATGCTGTCTCCCAATATGCCGCGTTTTGTACGGGTAGGGGATAAGACCAGCATTGCTGCAACCATTACTAATCTGACAGGTAAATCTTTGAAGGGAACTACGAAATTTATTCTTTTTGATCCGATGACGGATAAAGTGATTTCCACTCAACGCCAAGCTTTCACGGTAGAAGCCGGGAAGACGGTTCCTGTAAGCTTCCGTTTCACAGTGACGGATAAACAGGATATGTTGGGTGTACGTATGATTGCTGACGGTGGCACATTCAGTGATGGCGAACAGCACTTGTTACCTGTATTGAGCAATAAGGAATACATTACTGAAACCCTTGCCATGCCGGTACGTGGTGAAGAAACCCGTACGTTCTCTTTGGACAGCCTGTTCAATTACAACAGCCGCACGGCCACCGACCGCCGACTGACAGTAGAATTTACAGGTAATCCTGCCTGGTATGCCGTACAGGCATTACCCGTATTGAGTCAGCCCCGTACAGATAATGCTACAGCATGGGCAGCCGCTTATTATGCTAATTCCCTTGCTTCTTACATTGCCAACAGTCAGCCGCGCATTAAAGCTGTATTCGACAGTTGGCGCATGCAAGGCGGTAAGAAAGAAAACTTCCTCAGCCAGTTACAGAAGAACCAAGAGGTGAAGAATATCCTTCTCGAAGAAAGCCCGTGGTTGCTGGAAGCTACTACTGAAGCCGAACAGCAAGCGCGTATTGCTACTTTGTTCGATCTCAATAATCTGTCGAACAATAATATGACCACCCTTATTAAACTACAGGAATTACAAAATGCCGATGGCGCCTGGAGTTGGTACAAAGGTATGCCGGGTAGTCGCAGTATGACGGGATACATCACCGAACTCCTTGTCCGCTTGCCGTTGCTTACCGGACAACAGAACTCCGCTGATGCCCTTTCCATGCAGCAAAGAGCTTTCAACTATTTGCATAGCCAGGCATTGCAGGAATATCAGAATATCCGTAAAGCAGAGAAAAACGGGACGAAGATCGATAATCTTTCATATCCGGCAATGACGTATCTCTATCTGATAGCTATCTCCGGTGAAAGAGTGCCTTCTGCCAATGAAGCCGCTTATCGCTATTTCCTCTCTATGGTCGGCAAGAACCTGAGTTCGAATGCAATGGGAGTCAAGGCGCAATCAGCTATCATTCTGCAAAAGGCAGGTCGCACGGCTGAGGCTAACGAATTTATCGCTTCTATTAAAGAACATCTGGTGCAAACCGATGAACGGGGTGCATACTTTGCTTTCTATGAAAGACCTTTCCTTTGGGGAACACAACCTATTTCCGTTCATGTGGAGGTAATGGAAGCCCTGAGGATGGCAGGAGGCAATGATGCATTGGTGGAAGAAATGAAACTCTGGTTACTGAAGCAGAAACAAACTACAAGCTGGAACTCACCTGTTGCAACGGCAGACGCTATTTATGCATTGCTTTGCCAAGGGAGTGACTTGTTGGCATCACGTGGTGATGTACGCATTGTTCTTGGCCGTAAAGTGCTGGAAACATTCTCACCTGCCAAGACCACAGTTCCCGGATTGGGATATATCAAGGAAAGCTTTGCAGAAGGTAGTCCTGAATTGCGTGCCAAGTCCATTACTGTGGAAAAGAGGGATGCAGGCATTGCCTGGGGGGCAGTCTATGCACAATATCTGTCACCTATTTCCGATGTAAAACAGCAAGGTGGTGAACTGGTTGTAGAAAAGAAACTCTATGTAGAGCGTACTTTGACAGGTGGAAAGAAAGAATTGCAACCCATCACTGCTTCCACGCAACTGGCGGTAGGTGATAAAGTGGTTTCCCGTCTGACGATACGTCTGGACCGTGCCATGGATTTCGTTCAACTGAAAGATCAGCGTGGTGCCTGCTTCGAACCGATGAATTCACTTTCCGGTTATCGCTGGAACGGTGGAATAGGTTATTATGTGGAGATAGAAGATGCTTCCACTAATTTCTTTTTCGATAGTCTGAGCAAGGGTGTATATGTGTTGGAATACAGTTACCGCGTTGCCCGTAGCGGGCAGTATGAAGCCGGGCTGGCAACAATTCAATGTGCCTATGCTCCCGAGTATGCAGCTCATTCAGCATCAGTGAAGGTCGAGGTGGAGTAGAAATTTTAAAACTTGCTTTTAGGAACTCTCATTTAAAACACCTACTTTTGTGCATCCTAAAATGAAAACGAATGAAACGAACCTTGATATGTATATATGCGCTTGCCGCCGTAGCACTGACTGCTACGGCGCAACCGCGTTTTTCATCCAATAAAGAAACTCACAACTTCGGACAGATCGAATGGAAACATCCCGTTAGCGTGCAGTATGTCATTACCAATACGGGCGATCAACCTCTGGTGCTTACTGATGTAGACCCTTCCTGTGCCTGTTCCGTAGCCCAGTGGACACAAACTCCCATTGCTCCCGGTGAAAAGGGGAAGATCGTCGTCGATTTTGATGCTAAGGCATTGGGGCATTTTGATAAGTCCATAGCTGTTTATTCCAATGCGCAGCCCAATCTGGCTTATCTGCACTTTACAGGTGAGGTGGTGCGCGAGATAAAAGACTTTACGAAAACCTATCCTTATCTTATCGGACAGATACGCATTGACAAAAATGAGATTGATTTCCCTGATACGCACCGTGGCGAAAAGCCTGTCATACGGATTGGCGTAGTGAATCTGTCGGATCGTTCGTATGAACCGGTATTGATGCACCTGCCTTCCTATCTGGATATGAAAGTGGAACCGAACGTGCTTCAGAAAGGTGAGAAAGGGCTTATCACATTAACTCTCAACACAGAGAAACTGACAGACCTGGGACTGACACAGGCATCAGTTTACCTGTCACGCTTCACAGGTGACAAGGTGAGTGATGAAAACGAGATACCTCTTTCTGCTATTCTCCTGCCTGATTTCTCCGGTATGACCGATACGGACAAGGCGAATGCTCCGGTAATCCGTCTTTCGGAGACAGATATAGACCTGAGCGCACAACTGGCTAAGAAGAATAAGGTGAAACATGATATACAGATCACCAATACCGGACGCTCTCCGTTGCAAATCAGTAAATTGCAGGTGTTCAATCCTGCTTTAGGAGTAAGTCTGAAGAAGAGCGTGTTGCAGCCGGGCGAAACCACCCGCTTGCGTGTGACGATAGATAAGAGGAATATCGCCAAGAAGAAACGCCACCTGCGCATTCTGATGATTACGAATGATCCGATGCAGCCTAAGGTTGAGATGAATATCAAAGCGAGTTAAAGATTTATGATTTCATAAATCATAAATCTTATCATAAATCATAAATTAGAAATCATAAATCTTATCATGGAACATCCTGAAAACGATGAATCCTATAAAGGATTGGTTGTCAATGCAGGCATTGAGCAACCTTCGTCTGTCAATCCCTATCGCCGCCCGAAACCTAAAAAGCGTCAGCGTTCCGTAGCGGAGTTTGTAGAAGGTATTGTAAAAGGAGACGTCACTGTGCTGAGTCAGGCGGTTACTTTAGTGGAAAGTGTGAAGCCCGAACACCAGGCATTAGCACAGGAAGTTATTGAGAGATGCCTGCCTTACTCAGGGAACTCTATCCGTGTGGGGATCAGTGGCGTGCCTGGAGCCGGAAAAAGTACCTCGATTGATGTCTTCGGCTTGCATGTGTTGGAAAAATACGAAGGTAAGCTGGCAGTGCTTGCCATCGACCCCAGTAGCGAGCGCAGTAAGGGCAGTATCTTGGGTGATAAGACGCGTATGGAGCAACTCTCCGTCCATCCAAAATCTTTCATCCGCCCCAGTCCGTCGGCAGGTTCTTTGGGTGGGGTAGCCCGTAAGACGCGTGAAACGATTATTCTTTGTGAAGCTGCCGGTTTCGATAAGATCTTTGTAGAGACGGTAGGTGTGGGACAAAGTGAGACGGCTGTACACTCTATGGTCGACTTCTTCCTGCTTATCCAGTTGGCCGGAACAGGCGACGAACTGCAAGGCATCAAGCGTGGTATTATGGAAATGGCGGACGGTATTGTTATCAATAAGGCAGATGGTGATAACTTGGAGCGTGCTAAACTGGCCGCATCGCAATTCCGCAATGCTCTGCATCTGTTTCCTGCTCCCGAGTCAGGATGGACGCCACAGGTGATGACTTATTCCGGTTTCTATAACCTGGGTGTGAAAGAGATTTGGAAGATGATTTACGACTATATTGCTTTTGTGAAAGATAACGGTTATTTTGAATATCGACGTAACGAGCAAAGCAAATACTGGATGTATGAAAGCATCAATGAACGTCTGCGCGATAGTTTCTACCACAATCCGGCCATAGAAGCCATGTTAAGTGATAAAGAACAGCAAGTACTGCAAGGCAAACTCACTTCCTTTGTTGCAGCAAAGAGCTTGCTAGATACCTATTTCGGAGAATTGAAGAAGAATTAGTTACGGGCTACAGAGCTACAAGCCACAAGTAGCTGCGCTATCATGCCGCAAGGCACTTGTAGCTTGTAGCTCTGTAACTCGTAACTAATTCACGCTTTTTTCCCTTCCTTCTCAAAGTCCGCCTTCGATTTACTCTTCGTTACGATATATACGCCAAGGAATACCAGGGCGATAGCTACACCTTTTTCCCAACCGAATACACCCAGGCCCATGATAATGGCGGCAATAGAAGCTACGATGGGTTGCATATAGTTGTACATACTCACCACTGTGGGCCGCAGCAACCTTTGGGCGGTCATAATGAAGATATAGGCAAGGAAGCTACCACCTATTACTACGTAGCCCACTTGTACGTATGCCGCGGTAGAAATTTCCGTCCACTGAATACCTGCCACATCATGATAAGAGAATGGAATATAGCACATGGAGGCATAGATAAACATCCATTTATTCAATGTGATGGGAGAATATTTCTGCGATAAGCCCTTGAACACAGTCAGATAAATAGAAAAGCTGATTTGCGCTACCAGACAAAGCAAGTCCCCGATAATACTGCTGTTACCGTTGCTTGTGGCCTGACTGCTTAATATAAGTGTCAGCGCTCCCATGGCCCCTACAAAAATACCCAGTACTTTCAGGTTCGTGATAGGTTCCTTCAGATAAATGGCAGCGATAATCATGGTTACGATAGGAAGTGTGGTTGTCACGATGGAGGCATCGATGGGTGAAGTCATTGAAAGCCCGAAGATATACACTCCTTGATTGAACACCAGTGCAAAAAGTGAAGCAAAGAAAATCTTCAGCATATCGCGGTGATCCACGTGTTCGTGCTTACAGAATGCAGACAGTAGCCAGAAACAGGCGGCTGCACCTACCATGCGGAACGTAGTTACCGATAAGGCTGAAAACTCCATAAGTGCGGATTTGCCGATGGGCGCCATCAGTCCCCATAAAATATTGGCAGTCAGGGCGAATATGTGCCCTTGTACATTCTTATTCATACTCTTTTTTCTTTTGAGGCTGCAAAAGAACAACTATTTTTTGAAACTAAAAAGTCTTTTCTCTTTTTATATACTTGTAGTCTGTTGGAAGTATATATCGGATGTGTTGTATCTATATGTCGGACGTGTTGCATCTATATGTCGGATGTGTCGTATCTATATATCCAACGCCACCGATATATAGATGTTAAAGGAACAGGATGAAGAAGGGCGTTTAGCCTTCTAATACGATTCGTCCTATCAATCATGCTGTTCATGCAGTGTAAGGAAACCGGAAGATTTACTATTTCTCCTTTTTACAGGAAGTCAAGAGTTTGCCAGCAAGAAGTTAACTTCCTGTCGACAAACTCTTAATTTCTTGTCGACAAGAAATTGATACTTTGTAACATCTTGATAATCAATGATAAAAATCACTTATACAAAGAGGGCGTTTATATACATATATTACTTTGTTTCCTTACATACCTCTTACGTATTCTGTCACGGAATCGGACTTGCCTGAAATTACATAGCTTGTTGTGGATGAGAACAAGCAATGTAATCATTCATAACATTGCTTATTCCGGATCATAAGACTGCTTGTTTTCAGATGTATTCAATACAATTAAGTGTTGTTTCTTCTTTCAGTCTTTCAGCTTTTCCTAAACTCCCTGTTCATCGGCATTTCAGCTGAAAGATACCTGAAACTACTATAAAACTGGAAGTTTCAGCCGTAACGCCAATGGACAGGGGATTCCGTGAGGTCTGAAAGAACGGAAAGAGTTTTTTCTCAAAAATAGCGGATACGGAGTGATACTTCATTTATAGTCCATAACGATGTAGAAAGGAATAAGACTCACCACAGATTACACAGATTCACACAGATTTATTAATCTAATAATCAGTAAAATAAAATCTGTGTCAATCTGTGTAATCTGTGGTGAATTAATTCATAACGGTATATGAATAAAACAATCGCCTTAATCTTCTTTTAAATCATGTTGAAAGACGTTTTTTTAATTTTTATGAGCTATTTTTGTATTCTGTAAAAAAAGAGTTAATCAATATCTTCTGTCTGTAGAGGTGATGCTTGTTGTACTTTGTCTTTAAAAATATTTGTGTACTTATTGATTGGATAAATACTTAGTTTGTATTATGAAGCGTTATAGGAAAATTTCATATGTATTAGGGGGGATCTTGTTCCTTGTGGTGGGAATGCTTGCTTTTCAGGTATATGAGAGTGGAATGGAAGGACGCCGAATATGTAAGCAAAAGGCGGAAGTTTCACTGAAATCCGCTACGGAACTTTGGGCAAACCGGGAATTTGATAAACTTGGAATTCCTTATTCTGTTGAAGGAGGCGATCCGAAAAATGAAAGCAAGCAGCGTCGTATAGTGCTGGCGGAAGGAGAGACGGTGGTAGCGGTCGATTCGATAAAAGAAGGAAAGCGGTTGATTGCTTCACATGGCCTAAGTGCGAAGATTCGCTTTCTGTTTTTGGTGGACAAAGCGGTTTTCAGTGTTTTGAATGAATTATGGCAAGAAGATTTGGATGATAGCCACACCTATTGTTCCAGTGCTCTTATGTTGCAATCGGAATTACCGGGTGACAGAAAAGGAAAAAAGTTTACGGCCGGAGACTCAACGCTGATGGCCGATAAGTTTAAGTTGGGAACCTACTATCTGGATGATATGTATTTTCTTGAGTTGACGGTTTATCTTTCGCTTCCTTCCCCATGGTTGTGTGCCGATTGGGGAAAGACCGGTATTGTTTCTTGTTCTATTGTAGTTGTCTTTTGTTTATGCATATTTGTCCTTCTCTTTTGGAATAATCGAAAAAAGGATAACGACGATGAAGCGGCTGATCCGGATGATTTCGTAATACGCATCTCCGAAAATAAATATCAAATAGGCGGAGTCCTGTTTGATGAAGAGGCGTGTACGCTTACTTTTGGAGATCAAAGTGTGGTGAGATGTTCTATGCAGCCTTATAAACTACTTTCTGCATTTGTCCATGCAAAAAGTCATTTCTTATCGAATAACCGGATTGTTGAAGTTTGTGGTTGGAGTTTAGAAAATATCAATATTAATCAAAACAGAAGAGTAACAGTAAGCCTGCTTAGGAAGTTACTTGACACCGAAAAGTCTCATGTGAAAATAGAATCCGGTCAAAACGAGCAAAAAGAGCAGGGCTTTTATATGCTTATTGAAAAATGATAAGTGCTTTATTATTAGTACATAAAGGGGATAATGAAAATTTTACTCCCCCTTTTTCACTCCCGTAAATGCAATTTGAATCTATTTGTTATTTACATTTGCCGGCATAATAATCATTGATGAAAAACATAATAATCAAATGAAAAACAAGATGAAAAATTGATGCATAAGTTTGGTGTTATTCCTACTGTCGATGAAGACGCCTTGCGGAATGTCCGTCCGGCTCTGGCGCAGGCGTGGCGTAGTTTTATAGATTACAATCCTCGAAACGAGATACTTGCTGTTGCTACTCAGTTGGGTGAAGTGCTCGAAATTTATAATCTGAAAGACAGTACGCATGTTGTGTGCATGGGGCCGCATGGTGAGCCGGAGTTTTAGGTGTCCGGGGGGTATGGTATTCCTACGGGTATCATGGGATTTAGCGATGTGCAGGTGACGGATCGGGCCATTTATGCAGTCTTTCATGGGCGTTTGTTCAAGGATATAGCGCGAGATGCCCGGAATGGTATTAATCATCCGGATGGCGGGCAATTTATCTATGTGTTCAGTTTGGCGGGAAAACCGTTAAAGAAATATGTGTTAGACCATTACATTTGTGGGATGAACAGCGTGGAGTTATTTATGCTACGGATGTGAATGAGGATGAGCCTATATTAGAATATAGTATAAAAACTATATAGAGTAATAACTAATTAAAAGGAGCAGACGGTAAACGACTTGTTGGTGCAATAAGATACTCTGTATCTTGATACTCGACTGTACAATATATGCGTACTTGATATAGTTAATTAAATAGATTTTTACTTTGAAACAATATAAAAATGAAGAAGTTTATGAAAATAGCTTTTGTTGCAGCATTTGCGGCAATTGCAGGTTATGGTGTCTATGCTAATCAGAAAGTAGATACTATGTCAGATTTGATGTTGGCTAATGTGGAAGCATTGGCTCGTTATGAGGTGAATCCTGATTGTCCGAATGGATGTACTAGCGGGAATACGGGATGCTATTGTTACAAAACATATCCAGATAAAAGAGAAGTGAAATGGAGTTGATATTTACAGCTGCTAAAATATGTTTAGAATGTTCCAACTAGGCATTTTTGTTGTTTGCTATAGTCAATGTAATAAGAAAAAATCAGCTTTTTATAGGCTGATTTTTTCTATTGATGTTTAAAATAATATAAATAATTTTGTTTTGATGAAACGTATTGTCTATTTTGTTTTGTTTGTTTTCTTTGCGAGTAGTTGCTTTAGAAATTCTGATGTGGAAAAATCTCAGAATCATTCTACTAATATCATTGATGTAAAGGAATCTGTGAAAGAAATTATTATAGATACTCCTTTGATAGGAGGGTGGGCGCGACCTTTTATCGTAAATGATTATCTATTGATAAGTGATTCTCAATCCGAAGAAAAATTAATCTCTATCTTTGATAAGAATAATTTCTCCTATTTGATGGGAGTTGGAGATGCGGGGGAAGGACCTAATGAAATTACGAATATGGGGGTAATTGTGCCTGATGAAGTGCATCATCGATTTTTTGTACCTGATTATGGAAAATTGAAAGTATTGAGTTATAGTGTGGATAGTATCTTAAAAAATCCTTTTTATCGACCTGAAGTAAAAGGAGATATGAAAGAATTGCAATTTCCAGATAGATTTGTTTATGTGAATGACACTTTCTGCATTGCACGTTCTATAATGGTCGGAGAAAGCAAATATTTTCAACAATCTTTGGTGCGGTGGAATATGTTGACCGGAGAAATGAAATTATTGGTTGAAGGGCATCCCAAGGTAGAACGAAAGCGAAGCCAGTTTGCGGTATCATTGGAACATAATCTGATAGTTGATTGCTATGCTCATCATGACCTAATGACGATTTATGATCTTGATGGTAATTTGAAATACAATATTTATGGTCCTTATTGGGATGACAAGACGAGTAATGATATGGTTTATTATGATGCTGTGGTGATTTGTAAAGATAAGATTGTTGCGGCATATGCAGGAGGACGCAATTGGAGTGACGAGGGATTTCCTAATTGTTTTCAAGTCTATGATTTTGATGGTAATTATATTAAAACGTTGAATATAGGTCGTAAAATTTGTAACTTTTGTTATGATCAGGAGCTGAATAGATTAATAATGGTATTAGATAATGAAATACAATTTGCCTATTTAAATTTGGATGGACTTATAGAGTAAAATAAAGAACTAATATTAGAAAATGATGATGAGCGGAAGGAGAGACGGTGGTAGCGGTCGATTCGATAAAGGAAGGAAAGCGGTTAATTGCTTCACATAGCCTAAGTGCGAAGATTCGCTTTCTGTTTTTGGTGGACAAAGTGGTTTTCAATGTTTTGAATGATTTATGGCAAGAAGATTTGAATGATAGCCACACCTATTGTTCCGGTGCTCTTATGTTGCAATCGAAATTACCGGGTGACAGGAAAGGAAAAAAGTTTATGGTCGGAGACTCAACGCTGATGGCCGATAAGTTTAAGTTGGGAACCTACTATCTGGAT